>JADKLW010000016.1_pt1 | contig 159815 bp, 117 predicted proteins | sample 8641881 | NCBI WGS metagenome assembly JADKLW01 (sample SAMN16272185, study PRJNA661076) | feces metagenome | isolation source: fecal sample from diarrhoea affected cattle B | host: Bos taurus | place: South Africa: Lokaleng Village, Mahikeng | collected 2019-09
AAATGATCTGTTAGTCGACCCGGTGTACCAATAAGCAATGCCGGAGGATTACTCAAATTGTTTAGTTCCGTTTCTATAGAGTGCCCACCATAGCACACATTTACTTTGAAGTTGGTACTCATTTTTTTCCATACCTGTTCAATTTGCAGAGCTAGCTCGCGCGATGGCACAATAACCAAGCACTGCACAGTTTTAACATCCTCGCTAAGCATTTGTAGTATGGGCAGCAAAAAGGCCAGCGTTTTTCCCGAACCGGTGGGAGAAAGTAGTATTGTATTTTTCTTACTTAAAATCGTTCTCTGTGCCTCAAACTGCATCTTATTTAATGCATCTATACCTAGGTTTGATAATATTGTTGATTGTTGATTTTCTGTTTTCATGCGTCAAAGATAAGATTTAAATTTTTATCTTTGAAAATACATTTTGCATTTGAATTTACTAAAAAGATAATGATAGATACTACTTATATTAATTCGCTGGAGATAGAGAACTTTATATGGGATTGGAACGGTACACTTTTGGATGATGTGGAGGTTAATGTGAGAACAGTAAACGATATGCTCTTAAAAAGAGGGTTATCGCAACTGGATATGGCTACATATAAAGAGCAGTTTTGTTTTCCTGTTAAGACATTTCAAAGTTTGGTTGGATTTGATTTCGAGAAAGAACCTTTTGAGGAGGTTGCCATTGAATATCACTCTACATATAAACAATATGAAAATGAAATCAAATTAAATGAGGATGCGCTATTTGTAATCGACATGTTATATGTGCAAGGGGCAAACCAGTATATCCTCTCTGCAGCTATGCAAGAGGTTTTGATAACGATGCTTGAAGACTTTAATATTGCCGATAAATTTAATGGTATATATGGGGTTAGTGATATTCATGCAGCTGGAAAAATAGAAAGAGGAAATCAGCTAATGAAGGAGAACGCGCTAGACCCAAAGAAAACACTTATTATTGGAGACACACTGCATGATGCCGAAGTGGCAGAGGCTCTGGGTATAAATTATTTATTATATAGTGGTGGACATAATAGTTATGAGCTTTTAAGTAAAAATGCAAAGGTTATTGGAAGTTTAAGAGAGTTGGTGTCGTTCGGCTAGAGCAAAAGATATTTAAACTGTTTTATTTAATCTTGCTCATATTTGTTTGTGGACCCTGGATTGATTGAAACATTCACAACCATTTAATACAACAATATTTGGTCATATATTATTTGTTAATTACCTTTGCCTGATGATAATATTACACAATATTATGATGATAAAAACACATAAACTATTCCTTTTAATCACTTTAATAACTATTGCCGGTTGTAATGGAGATGTTTTTGTTGATGACTTTCTTCCCGGAAGGACACAAAGAAATTACAATCTCTGAAATTGATAATATTAAAGAAATTGATTTTAAATCAGATAACTGGAGGCTGATTAATGTATTTTGTGAAACGAGTTATTCATACACTATTAAATCCTATGATCTTGATGGTAGTTTAATAAATTCTCCTTTCGATGAAAGAGAACTGGGCACTGTTCATTACACTAGTGACTATATAGATTTTTATGTTGAGAAAGTGAGCGGCAACAGGCTAAAAGTTACACTTAATGAAAACCTACATAATGAAAATGCAGAATTATTGATAATAGTAGGCAACGAGTATAAAGAGGAATACATCAAAATGGTTCTGGCACCAACAAGTAAATATCAGATTGATAGCGTAGTATATGATTGGGATAAGTTTGAAATTTATGAAAGTAATTTAAAAGAAATGGAAAGTCTTATCGTTAATAACGATAAATCCTCTTCACCTCTAACAATTATGTTCTATCCGTTTAGAAAATCTACGCATGAAATTAGTTTTAATGATCCAACTTTACCTTGGGATAAAGAAATATTCAGTAGGTTGTTTGGTATACCACTTCCTGAGATAATCATTCCCGATATAGTAGATTCAAAACCTGTTCTTAATGAAACTAAAGTTACATTTGGAATTAGAGACCAACAACTTAAAACAAATTTAGACACGGAGTTTTCTGCTGAAGTAACAATAGGCGGGTTCGATAATAGAAAAATAAGTGTTTTTAATCTAGTCAGGATATATACTGTGCCTTACAGTTTATATTTATCCAACACTAAAACTGGTAAACGTCGCAGCTTTACAGGAGAACTGCATAGTGAGGAACCCATTGATTATTTAATCCATAAACAGGTATTGGATGAAAACTAAGTTAAATAAGATCATATCTGAAACTACCCTTAGCTTTTTATTATTGATGCTCATCTCAATTAATATTCATGCTGTTAATAGAGACTCAACTTCCGGAAAATTCATACACATGATAGGTATTGATTTAAAGCCTGGATACACTTTTCCAACTCATGAGTTTTTTGAAGGTGCCAATAATGCACAACAGAAGATAAACTCTACACTTTCGGGACACCTAAAGTATGGCTTCAAGTTTTCTCCAAGTACTCGTTTGGGTAATATTTATCCACATGCTATACAAGGTATAGGAGTTGGCTATAATACATTCTTCAAATCTTCGGAACTGGGTGACCCGCTAAACGTTTACTTTTTCCAAACCTCAAGGATTGCAGACATTACTCAAAATTTATCATTCGATTATGAATGGAATTTTGGCACTTCAATAGGATGGAAAAAATATGATGAAGAGAAAAATCCGCTAAATATGGTCGTCGGATCAAACGCCAATGCTTATATCAATCTTGGTTTCCTGCTGAACTGGCAGATATCATCAAACACAAACTTGCGTGGCGGTGTGGGTGTAACACATTATTCCAACGGAAATACAAGCTATCCTAACTCTGGTGTTAACACTATAGGAGCATCCGTTGGTGTAACGCGTTTTTTTGGAAACAATGAAAGAAGCACCTACCCTTTACATCAATCACGTAATCATTTATTTAATTCTTATATTAACTACGACCTTATAATATATGGGGCAATACGAAAAAAGGGTATATTTCCTGAAAACTCTAACCCTATGCTCGTTCCGGGCTCTTTTGGTGTAGCAGGACTAAACTTTAATCCATTATATAATTTCAGTAAATATTTTCGTGCGGGTGCTTCTCTCGACCTGCAGTATGATGAGAGCGCCAACATTGTCAAACATATTGCCAATGATTATATACCTGAACCCGAGAATCTTAAATTCTACAGACCTTCTTTCAGAGAGAAGTTTTCTGCAGGTATCTCATTACGTGCAGAGATTGTAATGCCTATATTCTCCATTAATCTGGGAGTAGGAAAGAACTTTTTGTGTAAGGGGGATGATACGAATTCATTTTATCAAACTTTTGTGTTAAAGACAAATATTACTGACAACCTGTTCCTGCATACTGGTTATCAGCTTTACCGTTTCAAAGATCCTAATAATCTAATGTTAGGGCTAGGTTACAGATTCAATGCTAAATAATGGAAATCATACAAACGTCTTATCAATAAAACATATCTACCACCATCAGCGCTCTCAACCTTTATGAAGCGTCAGACCGATGGCTCGTATATGGACGGACTATCAAAAGCCAAACAAGATGGTGTTGTTAAGGCAGTAGGTGTTTCGTGTCACAATTGGGAAGCGATGGTTGATGCTGTTGAAAGAGTAATGAGGTTGGCTTGAATTATTTAAAATCTTTTCTTAACATTCTGACTGAATTTAATATAGCAATAAGTGAAACTCCCACGTCAGCAAACACCGCTTCCCACATTGAAGCTATACCAAATGCACCTAATAGCATTATAAGCGACTTTACTCCCAAGGCAAACACAATATTCTGAATAACTATTACACGAGTAGAACGTGCTATCTGTATAGCCGTAGCAATTTTTGATGGATGATCGGTCTGAATCACAACATCTGCTATCTCAATGGCAGCATCAGACCCCATACCACCCATGGCAATTCCCACATCACTAATAGCCAATGCCGGTGCATCGTTAATTCCATCACCTACAAAAACAACCAAATTGTCTTTATCCTTCTTTAGCTCTTGAATATGATAAACCTTATCTTCAGGCAACAAATCACCATAAGCAAGGTTCATATTCAACTTTTCAGCTACATCATCTACAATAGATTTTTTATCACCACTCAGCATCATTATGGTTTTTACACCTAGTTTTTTAAGTTGCCTTATTGCGTTCCGGGAGTCTTCTTTCACTTTATCAGAAATCACAAAATAGCCTGCATATTGATTATTGATTGCAATTATAACTGTAGTTTCTTTAATATCATCTATTTTCTTTTCGTATTCAACTTCGTAAAGCTTCATCAATTTTGAATTTCCTGCCAAAACCTCTTGTCCATTAATAAAACCCTTCATACCATGTCCTGCTATCTCTTCTACTTCCTTAATATTGTTGTTTGAAGGAACAATATTCGGAAAATACTCCAAAATTGCTTTAGCTATCGGATGATTTGATTGCGACTCAAGCCCCACTGCAAATTCAATCATTTTTTCCTTCTCAGGATATACCGACACAATATTCTGTACCTGAAAAACTCCTTCTGTTAGAGTGCCGGTCTTGTCAATCACCACGGTATTAGCCTTTGCTATCATATCAAGATAATTTGCCCCTTTAAACAGAATTCCATTACGTGAAGCTGCACCAATACCTCCAAAATAACTTAATGGAATTGATATAACTAATGCACATGGACAAGAGATTACCAAGAACACCAGTGCAAGGTATAGCCAGTCAGAAAACAGATAATCCGCAAGAATAAAAGAAGGAATTACTGTTATTGCCAATGCAAGCGCAAATACAATTGGAGTGTAAATTCGTGCAAACTTACGAATGAAAAGTTCCGTTTTAGATTTTCGAGACGATGCCTCTTGCACCATTTCCAATACGCGAGCAAGAGAGCTATCTTCATATTTCTTCTCTACATTGATATCAACAACACTGTTAAGATTTACCATACCTGCTAATACCTGTTCACCCTCACGTATGGTTCTCGGTACACTTTCTCCTGTTAGTGCAGACGTATTAAAACTTCCTTTGGATGACAATAATGTGCCGTCCAAAGGTGCTTTCTCCCCTGCTTTAACCTGCACTATTTCACCTATAGAAACTGACTCAGGAGAAACAACTGATGTTACTCCGTTTCTTACAACCGTTGCACTATCAGGTCTAACATCCAGTAAAGATTTAATATTCTTTCTTGCTTTTAATACCGCCGAATTCTGAAACATCTCTCCAATTGTATAGAACAACATAACGGCAACTGCCTCAGGATATTCACCTATAAAGAATGCACCCAGCGTGGCAACAATCATTAAAGTAAACTCGTTAAAGAAGTCCTTTTGTAGTATAGCATTTCCCGCATGTTTAAAAGCAGGCAGTGCAACAGGCAGATAAGCAATAATATACCAAAACAGTCGTATATTGCCTGTGAAGAATAATGGTTTTAATATAAAATCAAGCAGAACACCACCAATAAAAAGGGCTACAGTCACTATTATCGGCATGTAGGTTTTCCATGACGACTCGTTCAGTTCAGTATTTGAACTAATTTCTCCACAACCACAACCAACATCTTTATTGCAATCAACTTCTATATTTTTATTGAAATTAGGATCTTTATAATTATCTAAATCAACTTCTATATTTTTAAAAGAATCTTGTACCATATATTTGTAATTTTATACGGCAAAGTTAAGTTGAATATCCCGCAACTTAGTTGCAATAAAGCATAAGCAGATTTTGGTATTGTAGTAAGATTATTGTTGATTTCTAATTCCAGAACCAGAGCATTTATCACAAAGCCCTTTCATTACAAAATTAATGTTTTCGAGTAAAAATTTATCTGGCAATTGAACAGGAGGAATTGATATACTCTCGAGACAATAGGTTTTATGACAACGTGTGCAATTGAAATGTACATGTAGCTCATTTAATTCGCACTGACAATCATCATTGCACACCGAGTATTTCATTGAGCCTGAACCATCGTCGATACTATGAATTACAAGATGATCATGGAACAAAGTTATTGTTCTTGAAATTGTTGATTTATCAACTGTTTCCAATGTTGCTTCAAGATCAGACAAACTAAATGCCTGCGGATAATCCACCATTGCCTTAAATATCAACAGTCTCACCGCTGTTGGTTTAACCTCTCTATCTAGTAATTTTTGCTCAAGTTCTTTCATAATTTGCCCATCTAAATATCATTACAAAAATAATAAAATAGAAGAAGAAATCCAATTGATTAAATTAAATGGAATCACCTGCAATGATGGATATAATTAGAAAAGGTGATGAAGAAATTAAATCAGGTGGTGGTGTGAGATTAAACAAAGATCTTGTCAATAAACTTAGAGTTCAATAATCTTGCAACAGCCATATAGTTGGTTTGGAATACTATTTCATCGCCAACATGATATTTCTTTTTGCCTTCTTCGGTTTTGTTTGAACCTATATCAACCACCATCATATCGGAGGTAATTCCAACAAACTTTACATCTTTATCCAATACCTCAAGGTCGGCATCATCTACATCGAGCATACCAAAATCGAGGATGGCTTTCACGGTGGTACCATTGGGTTTTGAATTACTATAATCGGCAGTGTGACCAATATTTGCATCGCTTAGAACTCCTTCAGGCACTATCTTTTTCTTCTCCAATTCAATGATATTTGCCCTAAACTCAAATGTATCTGTGTGAAGATTCATAAACTGTTCGTTCTTCAAGGGGCTAACTCCAAAGAAGACAGCCTCCCCTATCCTAAAATGGTTTATGTTAGTTGGTACAGTACCCTGATCAATTAGCGGAAGAGTTATGGAAGACCCACCAGAGATGAATTTTAAGTCTTTATTGAAACGTTCCGAAATCAACTCTTTATAGATTGATAACTGTAGCAGTTTGTCGTAATTGGGCTCAATACCATACATGCAGCCAAGGTTGGAGCCTAACCCAATTACATCAATATGAGAGAGATCAAAAACCTTTTCGTAAAACGACATTAAGTCTTCTCTATTCACACCTTCACGCAGCTCTCCCAACTCAATCATAATGATAATCTGATGAATTTTACCCTGCTTTCCGGCAGCTTCATTCAATGCTTTAATTGTACTGAGTGAAGTGTTTAACGATATATTAGCATACTCCACAACCTCATCTGCATAAACTTCGGCCGGGGGTTTAATGTAAATAGTTTTCATATTTGGATTAACCGCTCTAAGATTTCTTAGGCTGGTTAATCTTGAATCGCCTACTGAGTGTATCTTTTCAATTACTTCATCTGTAAGAATGTGTCTTAGAAACTCTTTATCACCAGAAAACACCTTTGTTACAAGGCTCCACTGTATATTATGTTTTTCAAAAAAATCGCTTAAACTCTTTATATTATCTTTTATTTTCTCTGTCTGTATTATCAGTTGGGCCATATTTATTTCTTTAACCTCATTTCGAGATAGGGGGTCGTAAAACCAAATTTCTCATACAGCTTTTTAGCTGGATTATCGGCTTCTACATGTAATGCAATATCTCCTTCGGTTTGTTTAATTGTGTTCTTTATAAGAGTTTTTCCGATTCCTTTACCTCTGTGATTTTTATCGGTGGCAATATACACCAGAATATTCTCGGGAATATAACCATCCATACCTGTTCTATTAACAACTACAGCTGCTCTTAGCTCCTCTTCCTCTTTAAGAACCATAGTAAAACCGCCAAAAGAAGTAAATTCTTTTGTGGAATAATCTATCGCTCTTTCAATTTGATATTTTGGGTCGCCATACTCTTGAAGATTATCGAATAGGAAATCGACAACTTCACTTTTTTCACTCTCGGAGGGTTTGTTTTGTTCGTTAAATATCTTTGTTTGTATCATAACTAATCTGCTAAAGTAGACAAAACATATCGGAAAATGAATATAAAATAGCAATAAGGTGACTCAATTTATGCTTTTTGTCGGTTCGCTTGTATTCTCTCGCCTAATGATTATTGTATCACCGGCATTAACCTCCAATTTACCTAAACTCTGCTCGTCTTGGCCATTTTTTTTCTTCTTTGAGAACAACCTGAATAGCCAACTGTTTGAGATGGTTTCAGCAGCTTTTGTAACTTCCATCAAACTTTGGTCTACTTTAGCAATAGCGGTATCAACATTTAATCCCATCTCCTTGTCGTGTAGCAGTCGTGGTAGAACCCCATCACCATTATTAATCGTATAAGAAGTCAAATAAAGTTCATTTACCAATGAGTCTGCTTTTAATGTTGTGGAATTTAAGTTGCCCATTATACTGTTTAGGTTGGTAGTGAGCGAATCGCTGTTAATGAGTTTTCCTATGTCGCCCTTACCACTGTTTATTTTGCCCGTTATCTGGTTCATATCCGATAGCGATGCATGTATACGTTCTGTAGCGCTCTCCAGACTTGTTGTAATGTTGTTTTCATTTAGCAAGCGTGCTATATCTCCATCACCCTCATTAAGTTTGTCGGTTATAGAACGCAAGTTTGCCACAGTGCCTTTGGCCTCATCAAGCATTTCGGTTGCCTGAGCAATCATAGCCTGTATATCTAACCCAGTAGATACTGGCAAATAATCGCCCTGCTGCACCTTGCCCGTAGCTGGATCACCGGTAGAAATAAGTACAATCTTTCCTCCCATCAATCCCTCCTGCCCTATCTGCACCGCGGAGTTTTTATAAATATAATCGGTATAAGTATCGCGTATCGTCATTGTAACTATTACGGAAGAGTCGGCCACGAGTTGAATATCTTTTACCGTACCAATATTGATTCCGGCAAAACGCACTATATTACCTGTCATCAATCCTCTAATATCTTTAAACGAAGCATGAATATCTGTGGTAGAAGAAAACAGGTTTTGTTTACTACCAATCAGGTATATAGCTACAATAAAGAGTATGACTGCCGATGCTACAAAAATACCCAGCCTTAAAGCTTTCTTTGTTTTCATCTTTATATTGTTTAAGTTTTTTTCTAAATAAAATAATCACGTATTTCTTTTTCTTCACTATGGCTTAACTCGTCGTAGGTTCCCTGAACAATAAATCCGCCATCTTTCATTATTTTTATACTATCGGTTGCTATCTTGGCACATTTCATATCATGTGTAATGATAATGGCAGCAGTATTATATTCCTCTCGGATCTTAAGTATCAGTTCGCTAATTTCTCCCGATGTTACGGCATCCAGCCCTGTAGTGGGCTCATCATATAGGATAATTTCGGGTCTCAATATGAGCGTTCGTGCCAATGCTATTCTTTTTTTCATTCCTCCCGACAACTCGGATGGCATTTTGTCAATTGCATCAAGTAGCCCTACACTTCGGAGCGATTCTTCGATCAGCTCTTCGGTATCCTTCTTCTTATCAACAAATTGTGTTCTGCGTATGGGAAAAAGCAGGTTCTCGCGCACACTCATAGAGTCGTATAAAGCCCCTCCCTGAAACAGATATCCCACCTTTTTTCTAATCTCGTTCAATTCTATCTCATTGCACTCCAGCACATTTGTTCCGAGCACATTAACTTCGCCCCAATCGGGTTCTATAAGCCTTACAATGCATTTAATAAGAACCGATTTGCCAATACCCGATTTACCCACTACACCAAGGTTTTCTCCACTTTGCAACGTAAAGCCAATGCCGTTTAATATATCATTATCGCCAAAGGATTTATATAAGTTGTTTACAACAATAACATTTTCTTTCTCCATATACCTCCTAAAAAATGCTTGTTATCAATACAAATATTAAGTCGATCACAAAAATAGTGAGTGATGATGCTACCACAGCCGAATTAGCGGCACGACCCACGGATTCTGTTCCCCTGCCTGCAGTATAGCCTTTGTAACATCCAATTAAGCCAATAAAGAAGCCAAAGAATACAGTTTTGAGTGTTGCAGGTAACAAGTCTACGAAATCCAACATAGAAAATGATAGATTAATGAAAAGAGTGAACGGCATCGACTCAAATATGTTTACTGCTAAAAAAGCTCCAAGAAGGCTAAATGCATCGGCAAATATTACCAGCACTGGTACCACCAATGTGGTAGCCATTACACGAGATGCTACTACAAAACTTAGGGGACGTGTTCCTGACACTTCCATGGCATCTATTTGCTCTGTAACGGTCATTGCGGCAATCTCGGCACCAATTCCAGAGCTTAGCTTACCGGCGCATATGAGTCCGGTTATTACTGGTCCTAACTCACGTATCATTGATACAGCAATTACACCCGGTAATAATGTTTGAGCACCAAAATCTGAGAGAATTGGGTTCATCTGCATAGTAAGCACAAGTCCCATTATAAAACCGGTTACTCCCACAAGTGCCAGAGATTTATTGCCTAACAGGAAGCTGTGATTTAATAATTCGCGAAATTCAAAAGGGGGCTGGAAAAATTGCCTGATTACTTTTCCAGTAAACAATATTAATTCTCCAAGATCAATAAAAATACCGTTATAAAAGTTGCGAGTTTCTTCCTTAAACCTAAGTCTTTCTTTAATACCTTGTTTAATTACAGATATTCTGATTTTTGCCATATGTTGTTATTCAGGTGAATTGATTCAATAAAAGCACCTCATGCTTATTAAACCAAATTTAAAATAAAATGTTTATTTAATATCTGATCTAGCAGTTGATTTATAGAATTTATTTTCTATTTTTGACTCTGTACATGTAATTTAAACTATTTGAAAGATGAAAAAATTATCTCGACGTAGCTTCATTAGCAAAGGTTTTGCTGGTTTTGCTGGACTAACAGTTATAGGAAAAGGATCGTTTAATATCGATTTAAAACCCGAGGTAACGGTAGATAAAGTGAAGTTAGGCAATAGTGGACTTAATGTTTCGAGAGTGGCTTTAGGCACCGGCTCTGTTGGAGGTAATAAGGCATCAAACCAAACTAGACTTGGAATGGATAAGTTTGCTGATATGGTTCACCATGCTTACGACAGAGGCATTACATTTTTTGATATGGCCGATTCGTATGGCTCCCACACTTTTGTGGGACATGCAATCAAAACTTTACCACGCGAGAAATTAACGCTGCTTACTAAAATATGGACTCACGAGGATGGTTCGGATAGAAATGCACCTGTTAGTGAATCCCTCGACAGGTATCGTAAAGAGATGGATACCGATTATATTGATATTGTTCTTATGCATTGTCTTATGCAACCTGGCTGGAGTAAAAATCGCACACATTATATGGATGGTTTATTGAAAGCCAAACAAGATGGTGTAATAAAGGCTGTGGGTGTATCATGTCATAATTGGGAAGCTATGGTTGAGGCTGTAGACAATCCTTGGGTAGATGTTATTATGGCGCGTATAAATCCTTTCCAGACTAATATGGATAATACGCCCGACGTGGTGAGCGATCTGCTTGGTAAGGCTAAAAAGAAGGGTATTGGTGTTATTGGAATGAAAATTTTTGGCGAGGGCAAACATGTGAGCGAACCCGAAAGAGAGCAGTCTATTAAGTTTGCTCTTACTAAAGGAAACACACACTGCATGACATTAGGAATGGAGTCTATTGCCCACGTTGATGATGCGGTTGAGAGGGTTATGAGGTTAGCTTGAAAATTGGGTTGTGGATGTACGTTTAATTAGTTCGAAATTTTAATTGGAGGTTTATTTGAGGTTTAAATTGATTATTTAAAATCTTTTTTTAAAATCCTGATTGAGTTTAGTATTGCAATTAGTGAAACTCCCACGTCGGCAAACACCGCCTCCCACATTGAAGCTATACCAAATGCGCCCAATAGCATTATAAGCGATTTTATACCTAAGGCAATAACAATATTTTGAATAACTATTACTCGGGTAGATCGTGCTATCTGTATAGCCACTACAATTTTAATAGGCTGGTCGGTCTGAATCACAACATCTGCAACTTCAATTGCTGCATCACTACCCATTTTCCTCCCATGGCAATACCCACATCACTAACGGCGAGTGCCGGTGCATCGTTAATTCCGTCACCAACAAAAACAACCAAGTTATCATTTTCTTTCTTTAACTGTTCAATATGATAAACCTTATCCTCAGGAAGTAAATCACCATAAGCATGGTCGATATTCAACTTACTGGCAACATCTTCAACTATAGACTTCTTGTCGCCACTCAACATAATAATGTTTTCTATTCCCAAATTTTTAAGCCGACTGATTGCTTTGCCAGCATCAACTTTAACTTTATCTGAAATAATAAAGTAGCCTGCATATTGATTTTCTATAGCAATTATCACTATTGTTTCCTTAATAGCATCTAATTTCTTTTCGTATTCAACTTTGTGAAGCTTCATCAACTTTGCATTTCCTGCCAATACTTCTAAGTTATTCACAAAACCCTTCATGCCATATCCTGCAATTTCTTCAACATTTTCGATATTACTGTTAGATATTACAATATTTGGGAAGTACTCTAAAATGGCTTTAGCAATAGGGTGATTTGATTTCGATTCGAGTGATACCGCAATTTCAATCATTTTTTCCTTATTGTAATATACTGATTCTACTTTCTGTACTTGAAAAACCCCTTCGGTAAGAGTGCCGGTTTTATCAATCACTGCTGAATTAGCTTTGGCAATCATATCGAGATAATTTGCCCCTTTAAACAATATTCCATTTCGTGATGCGGCACCTATGCCGCCAAAATAACTTAAGGGAATTGATATTACTTATGCGCAAGGACAGGATATAACTAAGAAGACCAATGCTCTGTATAGCCACTCGGAAAACAGATAATCGGTAACAACAAAATAAGGAATCAGAGTTATTGCCAATGCAAGAGCAAATACAATAGGGGTATATACACGTGCAAACTTACGAATAAATAATTCTGTTTTAGACTTTCGTGTAGTAGCATCTTGCACCATTTCTAGCATACGGGCAAGTGAGCTATCTTCATATTTTCTGTTAACTCTTATATCAACTACACTATTTGTATTTACCATACCGGCCAATACTTGCTCACCCATGTGTATTGTTCTTGGTACACTCTCGCCTGTTAGTGCAGAAGTATTAAAACTTCCTTTTAACGACAATAATGTGCCGTCTAAAGGTACTTTTTCTCCTGCTTTAACCTGAATTCTTTCGTCAATTGAAACAGTTTTGGGAGCAACAACAGATGTAATTCCGTTTCTGATAACCGTTGCACTGTCTGGCCGGACATCAAGCAGTGCTTTAATGTTCTTTGTTGCTTTTAATACTGCCGAATTCTGGGTAGTGCAACGGGTAGATAAGCTAAGACATACCAAATGAGGCGAGTGTTTTCTGTAAAAAATGAAGGTTTAAAGAAAAAATCGAGCAGAATTTCAATAATAAAAAGGGTTAGAGTTACTATAATAGGTAGGTAGGTCTTCCATCTTGAATTACTACTTATAGAATCTTCACTTATTTCGCCGCAACTGCAGCCCATTTCTTCATTATAGTTAGAATCTGCGTTATTATTGTTCATTCATTGTTTGTTATTCAATAATTCATTTTATTATTACAAAAATAATACAAAACAGCAAGAATTACAATGTATCAAATTTGAGAGAAATTATTACCAATGGAGTTATAACTTTCATAGCAATTTGGATGGTCTTAAATTAGTTTGTATTTTTGCATTTATTTTCTAAAAAAGCTATCACTATAATTAAACCTATCCAGACTCACTTTCTCACTTTTTGGAATAGGATCAAGAATAAATATTAACAATCCTTTATTAATAATTTTTAAAGTAATTCATATCATTTTTATGAGAAAAATATTTTTGTGCTCTATTTTATTAGCTGAGAGCTTTGTATCGGCATTGGCCGGAGGTTTGGTTACGAATACTAACCACAGTGCATCTTTTCTTCGTAACCCAGCGCGCATGGCGTCACTCGAGCTGGATGCAGTTTATTACAATCCTGCAGGTGTGGCGTTTATGAAAAAGGGATTTCATATTGGGCTAAATAACCAGAGTGCATTTCAAAATCGCGATATTACTGCAACTATTCAGGATAATATGTTTGTGCCTACTACTGCAATGCAAAACAGCTTGTATGAAGGTACAATTGTTTCACCAGTGATTCCATCTATCCATTTTGCATATGTATCAGACCGCTGGAGTATCAGTTCGCATTTCGGTGTACCCGGGGGTGGCGGAAAACTGGATTATGCAAACGGTTTGCCTATGTTTGATGTGATGGTACGTCAGATGATTTATGGCAATGTATATGGAGCACTTATGGGTGGTGGGGCTTCACAAGCCACTGCAGCTACTCAGGCTTACCAGATGGCTGGTGCAGCTGATGTAAACTCCTCTTTCTCTGGACAGACTTACCTGTTTGGATGGCAAGTGGGAGGAAGCTACAAGTTGACCGACAACCTGTCTGCCTATGCGGGTGCTAGATTGCTGATGGCGAAGTCGAAATACGAGGGTTCGGTTTACTACGCTCTAAATGGGCAGGAAAACAATATGGACTTATTGGCTGAGCAAACGGGCTTTGGTATAGCTCCTATTGTGGGTATAGATTATAAATTGGACCGACTTAATTTGGCCGTGAAATACGAATTTGGTTCTAATATTGAGGTGGAAAACAGTACTTCCAAGTTCCCCGAACAATTTGATGGTGTTGCTGCACTTGCACGCTTTAAAGATGGAGTGAAGAGCCAATCGGATCAGCCAGCACTATTAACTGCAGGAGCTGCATACGATCTCACAAGAGCTTTAAAGCTATCAACCGGTATGCACTATTATTTCGATAAGAATGTGAACTACAATGGGTTGGAGAATGAGATTAACAGCAATACTGTTGAGTATATGCTGGGAGCAGAATATGCACTTTGCCAAAAATTGACACTGAGCGCTGGTGTGCAGTTCACCAATTATGAAGTAACAGACAACTACAACAGCAACACCGGTTTCATGGTTAGCAACTACTCTTTGGGTGGTGGTTTGAAATACAGCCCTACAGAAAACCTGGATTTGAATTTAGGTGTGCTATGGACAAATTTCGACGATTACTCAAAAACAGCCAATTACAATGGTATTGGTATGCTAGAACAGTATGATCGTAGAAGTACAGCAGCCGGTATAGGTGCTGCATGGAGTTTTTAAACTTTTGTGGTTCTTCTAACACGAAGAGTACCATTATAGAATTGGTAATAATTCAACAAACGCCCTGATTGCTCAGGGCGTTTGTTGTTTAGATAAATGTTCTTTACAAGGGATATAGTCCCAGTTTGAATTATGTATGACTTATAGTTTACCTATGTTTTCCTTATTACAACATAAGTCAACTATAAGGGAAATATAAGATAACTATAAGGGAAATATAAGGGAAATCAGGACGATACTAGTTGCGATATCATGTAAAGAAAAAATGGAATTAAGAGAGAATAATAACTAATATATATATATGTTTTTGTTAACTTGCATACATGGAGTGGTTACTGCGTGAAATGAATCTCAACATGTTTGCTTATAAACGAAAAAAATTGTTTATTTGTGTCTAATAGTTTCAAATGACCATAAGAATGAGGTCTATTTTAGATAATTGGGCACATTTCATTAAAATAGGAGATGATGCTTCTTTTTCCGAAGTCTATAACCAGATTGCAGACGACCTATTTGCATATGGTTTAAGTTTAGGTTTTCAACGAGAAAACTGTAAGGATGCAATTCAGGATGTATTTATAAAAATCTATTTATCAAGAAAAAGCTTATCTCACATCCATAATATTACTCCCTATATTTTCAGATCGTTTAAAAATAGACTGATAGACTTTTCACGAATAGACAAATACAGTGATAGTATCAACAGCTTTGACGACAACTTCGTACTGGAAGTTACTGTGCTAGATAATATTATTGATAATGAGACAGCTATTATCTTAAAAGAAAAAGTAGATAGACTTTTGAAAAATATTACTCCCAATCAAAGAGAAGCAGTTTACTTGAAATATGTGACAGGACTTCAACATAAAGAAATTGCAGAGATATTAAACATAAATGAGGAGTCGGCACGTAAACTCCTTTACAGAGCTATGGATAAACTACGCAAAATGGCTTCAGACGAGGAGCTTTCCAAAAAGACTGCACTGCTAGCAGTTTTACAAGTTCTTATTAAAATGATATAATACCGGTTTCATATTTTAATAACCAATTGTTAAATTTTTACTTTTTTATCTTTTTGTGTCCACGAAAAGATATTTGATTCGTCATATAATAAAGGGGCACTATGAACAACAGAAATGTATTCTTCCAAAATGTAGATAAATTACTCCAAAACGAGGAGTTTATCAAATGGCGTCTGTTTAAAACTAAAGAACTAAATGAATATTGGGCAAATTTCAGAGATCAAAATCCTCATTTGAATAAAGAGTTAAATGAAGCAATTCTTCAGTTTGAAGAAGTAAAAATAAATCATTATACCATTTCTAAATTAGAGAAGAAGCATATCTACAAAAATATTAATAGAAAGATTAAAGTGTACAAGAGACGAATGTGGTTTGTTCGCTCGGGCTATGCTGCTGCGGTACTTTTAATAGGTCTAGCTTCTTTTATGTTTATAAAACAGATGAAACAAGATGTAGAAATACATACTCCAGAAGCTATTGATAAGATTATTGGACAAGCACTGCCTAATGAAGATATTTATATTATTTCGGAAGGAGAAAAGATTATACTTTCAGACAAGTCGCAAATTGGTTTAAAAAAAGATGGTAAAGCAGTAATAACCGATAGTTTGCACTCTCAAAAAGAGTTGGTACTTGCCAAAACAAAGCTTAACAAGCTTGTTGTGCCTTATGGAAAAAGAACAATGCTTACTTTATCAGACGGTACAGAGGTTTGGTTAAATTCTGGAACTCAACTCGATTTCCCAACTAAGTTTGAAGGTGATGTTAGAGAAATTTTTGTGAATGGTGAGATTTATATTGATGTGGCACATAATGAAAAAACTCCATTTATAGTTCGCACAGATGGAATGGATGTTTTAGTTTATGGAACCGCGTTTAATATTTCTGCTTACAATGATGATATTAGTAAAACGGTTGTACTGGTAGAGGGAAAAGTAAAAATTAAAACTGATGATAATTACCAAACAGAGCTAATACCAAATGAAAAGATTGAAATTATTGATAAAACCATTACAAAAGAGATTGTAGATATTAATGAGTATGTAGGCTGGAAAAACGGGATGTTGATTTTTAATAGCTCACCCATGTCTGATATACTTAAAAAAATAGGTAGATATTATAACGTGGAATTTGAGAAAACACAAGAAGTATCCTTGAATGATAAAAGCTTTTCGGGTAAACTTTTCCTTTCTAATAATTTGGATAGTGTTATGACTTCGATATCTATCCTTTCATCCACAGAGTATTTAAGAGAAAATAATAAAATATTTATTAGTAAAAAATGATATGCCTATGATATAATACTTAAAATCACAAAAAAGAAAATCGGACAGTGCTGTCACACCGCCCGATCATTAGAAAATTTAATTTAAAAACCGACCTTAATCAGGTAAACTAAATTCATAACAAATGTATGGAAGAAATAACTAAATCTAAACAAATTGCTTATAAAATTTATAGGCGAAGCTTAATAATCATGAAGTTGTCAACTTTACTATTATTTATCAGCATTTTTAGCCTAACAGCCAAAAATGTTTATCCGCAACAGAAAGAGATTTCTATTGAACTGAGAAATGCAACTATTACTAGTGCAATACTGGAAATAGAAAAAGCTAGTGATTATGTTTTCCTCATTACCGATGAGGCTAAAACAGAACTTAATAACAAAGCTTCTATTAGAGTTAATAATGAGAGCATCAGCAACATTCTTGATCTGCTATTAGAGGGAACCAATCTTGATTATAGTGTTGTAGAGAGACAAGTTTCTCTTTATAAGAATGAGGTGAGTGCAAACATTGCATCTGCTGCAACAATGATAACCGAAATTGCACAGCAAAGCAAACAGATTAGAGGACAAGTAATAGACAATGCTGGTATACCTATAATTGGTGCAAATATTATTGAGGCTGGCACCACAAATGGTACTGTGACTGATATTGATGGTAATTTCACTTTGGATATTGCAAATGATGCGGAAATTCAAGTTTCGTATATAGGTTATCTTTCACAAACAATTGGTACTGCCGGACAAAGTAATTTTAATATTGTTTTGCAAGAAGACACTCAGGCATTGGATGAGCTTGTAGTTGTTGGATATGGTGTGCAAAGGAAAAAGCTTGTTACAGGAGCCACTGTACAGGTTGATGGTGGTGATATAACTAAATTAAGCACTACAAGTGCACTGGGCGCTTTGCAAAGTCAAGCTCCGGGTGTAAACATTACTCAAAGCTCGGGTATGCCGGGTGAGGGTTTTAAAGTAAACATTAGAGGGATTGGTACAGTTGGCGACTCTTCTCCACTCTATGTAATTGATGGTGTTGCAGGTGGAAATATCAATTCACTTAACCCTTCGGATATTGAGTCTATTGATGTACTTAAAGATGCTGCATCTGCAGCTATTTATGGTGCTCGTGCAGCAAACGGGGTTATTCTTGTTACCACTAAGAGAGCTAAAGCGGGCAAAACTGAGCTAACCTATGATGGTTGGATGGGAATTCAGAATGTTTATAAAATGCCTTCTTTGCTCAATGCCAGAGAATATATGTCGATAGTAAATGAATCGAGATTTAATGAAGGTACTCCTTTAATTGATTTTGAATCTGTTATACCAAATCAGTATCAATCTATAATGGATGGAAGCTGGAATGGCACCAACTGGCTGGAAGAAGCTCTTAATAAAAATGCAAAGACTCAAAACCATGCTTTTGGTCTTACCGGTGGTTCAGAGCTATCGAAAATCTCAATGGGCTTTTCTTATACTGAGCAAGATGGTATTATAGGTAAACCCGTTGAACCTCATTTTAAAAGATATACCGCTAGAATAAATTCTGATCATGTATTATTAAAGATTAAAGATTTTAATGCTATAACTATTGGGGAAAACCTAACATATACACACAATACAAACTCTGGAGTTGGAATTGGTAATATTTACTGGAACGACGTCCACAATTTGCTTGTAGGAAATCCACTTATGCCTGTCTATAACAGTGATGGTAAATATTATGATCAACCAAGTAAGGTTGCTGATAATTGGGGTGTTGCCGGTTTTATTGCTAACCCTATAGCTGAGATGCATTATCGTAGGGGACAGAACTTATCAAAAAGCCATTCGTTGTTTGCAAATGTTTATTTAGAGCTGCAACCAATAAAAAACCTGCGCTTTAGAAGCAGCTTTGGTTATAGAATGAGCGCATCGAGCTATAGGCAATATACTCCAATATATAATTTGAGTACAACGACTGTAAACACAACAGATGACGTAAATCAGAATCAATCACTTGGATACAGCTACACTCTTGATAATACATTATCATATATATTTGACATGGGTGAAGACCATGGTCTTGATGCATTAATTGGACAATCGGCTGAAAAATGGGGAATGGGTGAAGGTGTTAGTGGCGGCAATTCAAATACTCTCTTCCCAGGATCATGGGATCATGCATGGTTAACAAACACTCAAGGTGTAACGGCTGGTGTTACTTCAGTTAGTGGTTCTCCATGGGGCGAAGGGGGATTAGCTTCTTTCTTTGGTCGTCTTAATTACGATTACAAAGAGAAATATATGGCTACTTTGATTGTTCGCGCCGATGGATCGTCAAACTTTGCAAGAGGTAACAGATGGGGTTATTTCCCTTCGGCTTCTGCTGGATGGTTGGTGTCTAATGAAGATTTCATGGAAGATGCAAGAGATTTTGTAGACTTCTTTAAACTAAGAGGTAGCTGGGGAAGAAATGGTAATGCAAGCATTTCGCCATTTCAGTATCTAGCAACTGTTTCATTTGATACAAAGAATGGATATTATTTTGGAGATGATAAAGCTAACATTGTAACAGGTGGATATGCTGATATTCTTCCTAATCCTGATGTTACTTGGGAAACTTCTGAGCAGCTGAACATTGGATTTGATTCACGCTTTGCTAATAACAGACTTGGTTTTGTTTTCGATTGGTATATAAAAACTACTAAAGACTGGCTTGTTGTTGCTCCAATATTGGCTTCGTACGGTACTAATCCTCCTTTTATAAATGGTGGTGATATCGAGAACCGTGGATTTGAAATTGGATTGGACTGGAACGATAGAATTAATGATTTTACATATGGTGCAAACTTCAACATATCACGTAATAAGAATGAGGTAATTCGTATTGCAAATGCCGAAGGTATTATTCATGGTGAAGAAAACGTTCTTAGCCAGGGTACTAAAGAGATGTATAGAGCAGAAGTTGGTTTTCCGATTGGATATTTCTGGGGCTATAAAACAAATGGTGTTTTCCAGAATGCCGATGAGGTGGCTGCTGCAACTGCTAAGCTTGAAGGTACACAGCCCGGTGATCTTATTTATGTGGACACAAATGGTGATGGAGCTATAACAGATGACGATAAGGTGATGATTGGTGATCCTAATCCTGATTTTCAGGCCAACCTTTCACTAAACTTTGGATATAAAGGTTTTGATTTATCTTTCACAACTGTGGGTAAGTTTGGTCATCAGATTGCTAAATCTTATCGCTCGTTTGCCGACTCGCCTCTGCAGAACTATACAACTGATATCTTTGAAAGATGGCATGGTGAAGGAACTTCTAACAGGTTGCCAAGACTAACAAGCGGTAGCAACCCTAACTGGCAAAATATTTCTGACATATACATTGAAGATGGTGATTATCTTAAGCTTCAGAACCTTACAATTGGTTATGACCTCAAGCACGCTATCAAAAACATGCCTCTTAGCCAGGCTCGTATATACTTCTCGGCTCAAAACTTGTTTACTATTACCAAATACTCGGGCATGGATCCTGAAATTGGATATGGTTTTGATCAGGGATGGGTTTCGGGAATCGACCTGGGCTTTTATCCTAGTCCAAGAACATATATGGTTGGTGTTAATTTAAAATTTTAATAAATCATGAATATGAAGAAAACAATATATATTGCTATAGTAGTTAGTTTAACATTACTTTTTCATGGGTGTGAAGACTTTCTTGATACACAGAACTACACTAAGCAAAACACAAGTAATTTTCCAATGTCAGTTGACGATGCAAAGAAGCAATTGACAGGTATTTACAGTACAATGAGTACAGCGGTAAACAATGTTGCCGATACACATTTTTATATGGCTGAGCTAGCCTCTGACGATAGATTTGGGGGCGGAGGTGAGAATGATAAAGACATGCAGGGTTTTGATCATTTAATGAATACAAAACCTAACAGATTTGGAACTTACTGGGAAGCAAGATATCAAGGAATATTCCGTACCAATATGGCGTTGGAAACTTTAGAGAATCTTACGGATTGGGAAAGTGACGCTCAAAGAAGTCATTTTATTGGTGAAGTATATTTCTTAAGAGCTCTGTTTTATTTTGAACTTTCGCAAACTTTCGGTGAGGTTCCATTAGTTATTAAAACAGAAGCTGAGAACCTTCCAAAGTCTCCCGCTGAGGTTACTTATGCACAAATTGCATCGGATCTTAAGAATGCTATTGAAATGATGAATTCCACACCATATACCAGTACTGAATCAGGTCATGCTACCAAGTGGGCTGCACAGGCACTTATGGCTAGAGTGTTCTTGTTTTATACTGGTTATTATGCTAAAAACGACCTACCTTTACCGGAGGGAGAGGGAAATGTAACAAGCAACGATATTGTTGCATGGCTAGATGATTGTATTGCAAATAGCGGTCATGATTTGGTAAGTGATTATCGCAATTTATGGCCATATACCAACGAGTATACAGTTGAACATTATGATTTCACAAAAGACAAAGGTTTGATGTGGGAAGATGATGGTAACAAAGAGACTGTGTTTGCAGTTAAGTTTGGAACATCAGTTGACTGGGGTGATCAATTTAAAATAGGCTACTCTAATCAGTATAATCTTCACTTCGGACTTAGATCTAATAACGGTGGTGAATCTACATTCCCATTTGGACAAGGATGGGGAGCCGGCCCGGTAAATAGTGAATTATGGAATGAGTGGTCTATGAGAGAGCCCAATGATGTAAGAAGAGCAGCTTCAATCCTTAATGTGGAAACTGAGCTAGATAGCTATGAATATGGCGCCGATACTCAAATGGAAGAGACTGGTTTCTGGCAGAAAAAATATGTTCCTATTACTGCATATGATAGCGACGATGTTTTCACTATTTCTTATGCTATTTTGAAAGACGATGCACAGGCTGATTATCAACTTGCGCATACTCAGGATTTAGTATTAATACGATTTGCAGATGTGTTGTTGATGCACTCTGAGCTGTCACAAACTAATACAGGAATTAATAGAGTTCGCGCACGCGCTGGATTAGAAGGGGTTCCCTACTCACTTGATGCTCTAAAGAGAGAAAGAAGATGGGAACTTGCATTTGAAGGCTTGCGTTATTTTGACATTATGAGATGGGGTGACGCCGCTGATAGATTAGCAGCACAAGAAGGTGTTTCTATTAAAAACCGTGGTGTTGATGCTGTTATGAGAGGTTTTGGAGGTGGCTACAGAGCAAGATATGAAGCTACAGGAGGATTTTGGCCAATACCTAGTTCTCAAGTTGAGCTTTCGGATGGTATTCTTACTCAAAACGCTGGCTGGGGAACCCCTGATGCTGAGTTTACCGGATGGTAATAATTGATTTTTGTTTAATTTAAAACATTGTATAATATGCGAAAAACAATAATATATAGTATAGTTGCTTTAGTGGTTTTTCTTCTAAGTATGGCGTGTGAACCCATCGAAGACAGATTCCCAATGGGCGATGCACTTACTGCTGAGCAATTAGATATTTCAGCAACTCCGTTAATGGTAAATGGTAAAAGATCTAATAAGATTATAATGGAAAATCATAGTCCAGTTTTATCTAGCTGGAACTATGGTGTGGGTGTATCACAAAAAATGACTGATACTGTTCTACTTGTAATTGAAGGTGATAATGAAATTATATTCACTGGACTTAATCCTGATGGAACTTCCATTACAAAATCTTTGACAGTAAATGTGGAAGAACTCTCTTTTGCAGTACCTCAGGAATGGGCTTTACTTTGTGGAGATGGCACAAAAGAATGGGTGTGGAGTCCAACTGCTAGTTGGGGAAACGGTGGTTACCTTGCTAATTTTGAACCAGCATGGTGGGTGAATGATCCGGCAGGTGTTGAGGACCAAGTAGAGGGTGAAGGACTAGACGCAAGTATGGTTTTCTCTATCAGCGGTGCTTCTCTTACTAAAAAACTAAACACCGGTGCTGAAGTAAAAGGAACTTTCTCGTTTGATATGAGTAAGGATAAGTATACATCTGGCGGTGTATTATGGGCAATTGGTCAGTTCAAAACTGTTGGAACAACAATATTGTGTGGCGTTTCACCTGATGAGGGTAAAATACTTGTAAACACTTACGATATTATTGAGCTAACTGCAGACAGACTGGTATTAGCTTACGCTCCAGCTGGAACTGGTGAGTGGGGAACAGCATATTTTTGGGTATTTGTTCCTAAAAATTAATACTCGTAATAATGTAATTGATGATCAGAGGGCAAATAAAAGTTTGCCCTCTGTTATAATAAACAGATAATAATTCATATAATATGTTCAGAGAAAAACTCTTTTACAGGATTATATTTTCATTCTTGGTCGTTTTTGTTGTATTGAGAAGCTGTTCCGATTCATTAAACCACCAGTTGAATATAAATAAAACAAACTTTGAAGTATCTCACTTGGGAGGAACTATTGAAGTATTATTGAAAACTAATGGTATTTATGAGGTAAGCCCTGATGTATCATGGATAAAACAGCAGGTAGGCTCAAGAAGTTTGACTGATAAAACAGAATCATTTATTATTGCTTCTAACCCAACTGCATCCAAAAGAGAGGGATCTATTATATTTAAATTGAATGAAATAACTGAAAGAGTAATAATAAAACAAGATGCAAATAGTAACATATCGATGAATACCGATGCAATGACTATGGCATCATTAATGACCATTGGATGGAATTTAGGTAATAGTCTTGAGGCAACAGACGGAACAAGCGCATCTGAAACCATGTGGGGTAATCCTAAAGTTACAAAAGGATTGATTGATGCTGTTAAAGCAGCAGGATTCAACTCCATTCGTATTCCTATTGCATGGAATGGCTATATTGAGAATAATTCTTCACATAAAATAAGTGATTCGTGGTTGAACAGAGTTGAAGATGTGGTAAATTATTGTCTCGAGAATAATATGTACACTATTATAAATATACACTGGGATGGTGGCTGGCTAGAGAACAACTGTTTACTCAACAAACAGGATGAGAATAATATAAAACAGCACGCACTATGGACGCAAATTGCAACACACTTTAGAGATTATGGTGAGAATCTGTTGTTTGCAGGAACCAATGAGCCTAATGTTGATAACGCAACCCAAATGAGAGTGCTTAATTCATATCTGCAAACATTTATTGATGCTGTTCGCTCAACAGGTGGAAATAATAGTTACAGGAATATCATAATTCAGGGTCCTTCAACAGATATATCCAAAACCAATGAACTAATGCTTACACTACCTGTTGATCAGGCAGAAAACCGTTTGATGATGGAGATGCACTATTATTCACCATGGAACTTCTGCGGAATGGAAAAGGATGAAAGCTGGGGAAATATGTTCTACTTTTGGGGTAATGGATATCATTTTGAAGGTTCTGACAGGAATGCCAATTGGGGAGAGGAAGATTATGTAAACTCACAGTTCGCCTTAATGAAGTCTCAGTTTATTGATAAAAACATACCAGTAATATTAGGAGAGTATGGTGTATTTAAACGTACTTTGTTAACTGAAGCGGAACAAACTGTTCATGAAGCATCGCGACTATATTATTTAGAATATGTTACCAATCGTGCAAGATATTATGGTTTGGTACCTTTCTATTGGGATAACGGTGCATCTTCTTCAAGAATTTTCAACAGAAATGACTACACTGTAACTGATAAGCAAACATTAAATGCACTTATGAATGGTGTAATAAAATAATATAAAATGCAACGACTATTTTTAATTTTAACTTTAATTTCCGCAGTACTTTTATCTGGATGTAAAAGCACAAGCTACAAAAAGACAGACAATGGTATAATTGTAAACAATATCAGGTTACAGCCTATAAATGACAGGGTTATTAAGGTTTCGGCAATTCCTGAAGGTGAGTTTTCTTCCGAAGAGAGTTTGATTACAGATCCGGAACTTACATTTTCGGGTGATTTTATGGTAAGCGAGGACTCTGTGTTTGTTACTCTATCAACAAAAGAGATTGATGCTAAGGTAAATAAAACAACGGGCGAAGTCTCATTTTTTGATAAAAGCGGTAGTATAATTCTGAAAGAGAATATTGGGGGTGGTAAATCATTTACACCTATTGAAGTAGATGGAACGCATGGCTACACATTGCACCAAGTATTTGAATCGCCTGATGATGAAGCATTTTACGGACTTGGTCAGCATCAGTCTGACGAGTTTAACTATAAAGGCAAAAATGAGTCGCTTTATCAGTACAACACTAAAGTTTCGGTTCCTTTTGTAGTATCAAATAAGAACTATGGTATTCTTTGGGATAATTACTCGTGGACCAAGTTTGGTGATCCTAGGGATTACGACGAACTTAATCAGTTTAAGTTGTACGACAAGGATGGTAATGAGGGTGGATTGACTGCAACTTACACTAATGAGAATAGTAGTGAAAGGGTTGTAAGGAAAGAAAGTGTTGTTAGTTATGAGGATTTAGAGAGGATTAAAGAATTTCCCCAAGGATTTCCGCTAAACGGTGCTAAAGTTACTTGGGAAGGTGAGATTGAGTCGGACAAGGATGGTGTTCATCGTTTTCATATTCGTTATGCTGGTTATACAAGTATATTCGTAAACAACGAGGAGGTTGTTGAGGAGAGATGGAGAACGGCATGGAACCCAAACGATTATAAGTTTTCGTATAGTTTAAATGCGGGCGAAAGTGTGCCTATAAGAATTGAATGGGAACCCGATGGTGATATTTCGTATTTATCGTTGAGGGCGCTTGATCCAGTGCCTGATGAGATTCAAAATAAGTTGTCGCTATGGAGTGAAATGGGTGATGAGATAAACTATTACTTCATCTATGGAGAAAATATGGATGAGGTGATTAGTGGATATAGAACGGTGACTGGAAAATCGCAGATAATGCCTAAGTGGGCTATGGGTTTCTGGCAAAGCCGGGAAAGATATCGCACGCAAGATGAGCTTTTGACTACACTATCTGAGTTTAGAGAAAGAGATATTCCTATTGATAATATTGTGCAGGACTGGTCGTATTGGCCGGTTGATGCATGGGGTGATCATGAGTTCGATCCGGAGCGTTTTCCCGATCCGAAAGGGATGGTGGACTCGGTACATGCTATGAATGCTAAGATTATGATTTCGGTTTGGCCTAAGTTTTATATCACCACCAAAAATTATAAAGCGTTTGATGAACAGGGATGGATGTATCAGCAGGCAGTAAAAGATAGTATTCGCGACTGGATATATCCAGGGTATATTGGTTCTTTTTATGATGCTTATGCTGTTGGCGCTCGCAAAATGTTTTGGGATCAATTGGAAGAGAAGCTTTACCCTTTTGGATTTGATGCATGGTGGATGGATGCTTCGGAGCCCAACGTTCAAGACAATACGTCTATGGAATATCGTAAGGCCCTAACCGGACCTACTGCACTTGGACCGTCAACTAAATATCTGAATGCTTACTCATTGGTTAATGCTGAGTCTATTTATAAAGGGCAGCGCAGTGCAGATAACGACAAAAGGGTGTTTTTACTTACACGATCAGGGTTTGCCGGGATACAACGGTATTCAACTGCAGTTTGGAGTGGCGATATTGGTACCAGATGGGAAGATATGAAAGCACAGATTTCGGCTGGACTTAATTTTGCACTTTCAGGAATCCCATATTGGACAATGGATATTGGTGGATTTTGTGTGGAGAGAAGGTATGAAAACGCTCAACGGATATATGATCAAACGGGTGTTGAAAATGAGGACATGAAAGAGTGGCGTGAACTGAATAATAGATGGCATCAGTTTGGTGCATTTGTTCCACTATTCCGTTCGCATGGGCAGTTTCCTTACAGAGAAATGTTTAATATAGCTCCTGAGAATCATCCTGCTTATCAATCGATGCTATATTACAATAAGTTGAGATACAGATTAATGCCCTATATTTATTCACTTGCGGGAATGACTTGGTTTAATGATTACACAATTATGAGAGCATTGGTAATGGATTTCCCAAAGGATAATAATGTTTTAAATATTAGTGATCAGTATATGTTTGGTCCGGCTATTATGGCGTGCCCCGTTTATGAATATAAAGCGCGAAGCAGAGAGGTTTACTTCCCAAGTAATGAGGGTTGGTATGATTTATTTACGGGAGATTTTATTGTCGGTGGACAAACACTTACGGTTGATGCTCCATATGACAAAATGCCTCTTTATGCCAGTGCAGGGAGTATTATTCCTTTTGGTCCTGAGATGATGTATAGCAACGAGAAGCAAGCAGATGAGATTACTTTGTATGTATATGCAGGCAAGGACGGTTCGTTTACTTTATATGAAGACGAAGGGATAAATTATAATTATGAAGATGGTGAGTTTGCCAATATCACATTTGTTTATAATGATGCTGCCAAGACATTGGAGATTGGTGATAGACAAGGAGATTTTGCTGGAATGCTTAAAGAGAGAAGATTTAATATTGTATATGTAAATGAAAGCAAACCGGTAGCATTAGATTTTGAAACAGTAGGTATCGTTGTTGAATATAATGGTGTTGAACAAACAATTAGTTTATCTCAACAAGAAAAATGAGATTGAAATCCAGATTATAAGAAAAAAAAGACCTGGTAATATATTACTTCTAAATTTTGATCTAATGTTTTTAGTAACAAAAGTGAGATACAATACGTAAATTAAAAAAATAATTGATAGTCCGAGAGCAATAAATGGGTACTTCATTATAGAGTTTTTATAAAATGGATTTAAAATATAACATAAGTGTTATAATTAATGTTTTTCAAATGAAGAATAAAATAACAATTTTCTTTCTCACAATATCTTTATTAATCTTTGTTTCTTGTTATGAGATAAAGGTTGGGAGTGAAAGCAAACCTAGGAGTGTAGAAAGTTTTAATGAAAATTGGACTTTCCAACTTGAAGATTATACCGAGGATTCATCTATAGATTTTTCCATGGACTCATTTATATATTACTCCGAGGTCTCATCTGTAGATTTTAACGATAAACAGTGGCGTAAGTTGAATTTACCACATGATTGGTCAATTGAAGGAGAATTTAGCGAATATCATCCTGCTGGTAGTGGTGGAGGTGCTTTGCCAGGTGGAATTGGTTGGTATAGAAAATCGTTTAACATCGATAAAGAGCTAGAAGGAAGAAAGGTTTTTATCGATTTTGATGGGGTTTATATGAATTCAGAGGTTTGGATAAACGGCAACTATCTGGGTAAACGCCCCTATGGCTACATTTCTTTTAGATATGATCTTACTCCACACGTCAATTTTGGTGGTGATAATATTATTGCTGTGAGAGTGGACAATAGCTTGCAACCAAACTCACGCTGGTACTCGGGAAGTGGCATATATAGAAATGTTTGGCTAACGGTTGTTAACCGGGTGTATGTAGATTTATGGGGTACTTTTGTTACTACTCCCCAAGTAGCTAGCGAGAAAGCTGTAGTGAATGTGGCTACAAAGATTAAGAATGAGAAAGGTACTGATGTTAATGTAAAGCTTAGGAGCACTATAATCGACTCATCTGGGAAGTGGATAGTTAGTACTGAGTCGGAAGAAAATTTGGTTGTGGGTTCTGTAAAAGAGGTGTCACATGATATCGAATTAATGAATCCTAAAATTTGGTCAATTCAAGATCCTTATTTATATACCGTTGTAAGTGAAGTGTTTGAAGATGGCAAATTGATAGACAACTACTCTACTCCACTTGGTGTTAGATCGTTTTCGTTTGATCCTGAGAAAGGATTTTTTCTTAATGGTAAGGCAACGAAAATAAAAGGTGTATGTATGCATCACGATTTGGGTTGTTTGGGTGCAGCGGTTAATACTAGAGCTATTGAAAGACAATTGGAGATATTGAAAGAGATGGGCGTTAATGGGATACGTACAGCGCATAATCCACCGGCACCTGAACTACTTGAGCTTTGTGATAGGATGGGTTTTATAGTGATGAATGAGACGTTTGATATCTGGAGAAAGAGAATGAATGAGTTCGATTATTCGCATCATTTTAATGAGTGGCATGTAAGGGATCTTACTGATCATATGTTGCGAGACAGAAATCATCCATCAGTTTTTATGTGGAGTATTGCTAATGAGGTAATGGAGCAATGGACTCATGCCGAGATGGATACTATCGACCTTAAAATGGCAAACATACTTCTAAATCTTCAGAGAAGTGAGTTGGACCAATCGGCTCTTGATGAAGGACTGAGCTTTAACTCGATGTTAACACAAAAATTAACAGGTTTAGCAAAAAGCTTGGACCCTACCCGACCGATTACTGCTGGCAATAACGAAACAAATCCGTGGAACCATCTGTTCTTAGCTGATACCCTTGATATTATCGGTATTAATTATCACCTAGAAGATTTTGATAGTGTGAGGGCAAGGTATCCAAACAGACCTTTTATTGCTACAGAAACAACATCGGCTCTGGCAACTAGGGGTTATTATCGTATGCCATCTGATTCTGCTTATATATGGCCTGCGAGTTGGGATATACCATTTTTTGATTCTACTTATGCATGTTCTTCATACGACAATAATCACGTTCCATGGGGCTCTACGCATGAAGAGACATGGAACAAGGTTAAAAACAACGACTATGTGAGTGGGATGTATATTTGGACAGGGTTTGACTATATTGGTGAGCCTACTCCTTTTTGGTTCCCGGCTAGAAGCTCATATTTTGGTGTGGTGGATCTTGCTGGTTTCCCTAAGGATGCATATTTTTTCTATAAATCGGAATGGACAGAGGAACCAATGCTTCATGTTTTTCCGCATTGGAACTGGAATGTTGGACAAGAAATAGATATTTGGGCATATTATAATAATGCTGATGAGGTGGAACTTTTTTTGAATGATGTTTCGCAAGGAGTAAGAAAAAAGGAGAGTGATGTTTTTCATGTTTCGTGGCGACTAACTTTTGAGCCTGGTAACATTAAGGTTGTGTCTAGAAAGGATGGCTTAGAGGTTATGTCTGTTGAAAAGCATACTGCCGGAGAACCTTATCAGATAAAGCTTACAGCCGACAGAGATAGAATAAGTAATGATGGGGTAGATTTAAGTTTTATAACTGTTGAGGTTATGGATAAGGATGGCAATCTCTGTCCGAATGCAGATAATGAAATAGATTTTGAACTGAGCGGCAATGGCAAAATTGTTGGTGTGGACAATGGCAACCCAGTAAGTATGGAAAGTTTTGTTGAACCACAACGAAAAGCTTTTTACGGCAAATGCTTGGTAGTTGTGCAGGGTGGAAAAAAATCAGAGACTATGCAACTAAAGGCTGTGTCTGAGAATTTAGAGTCGGCTAGTTTGAAAATTAGTGTCCGATAGTTTATTTAGTGTTCGATGGTTATATTCGGTGATCATACAAACATGAAATAATAATTAATGGTCTTGTTAATTTAGTGTTAGTTATAATTATCTAATACATCATTAAAACTATGATGCAAAATATATGTTATATATTTGTGGGCAAATCTAGTGAATAAATAACTTTTGAAAAGAATAGCTTACATATCTGTAATTACTGTTGCGAGCATATTAATGCTTGTATTTTCTGCTATTCCCCACCATCATCACAATGATGGTTTGCAATGTTTTAAAACTGATTTGGTGAATCATTCTTGTGATGATCAACATGCTCAACACCACAACCCAACTACAGAAAATAGTACTGAAAGCTCCAGCTGCATTTTACATGCTAATTTTGTTATACAACAATTAGATACAAATATTCGTATAAAGTCATTCTCCCTCAATTATGATGACGAGAATGAATTTAATTCATTGTGTGCACTCTCTGTTTTAGAACATATAAACATGTTGTTATCTGAAAAAAGATTAGATACATGTGAAACTTCCTCCTACTTAAAATCTGCTTTTAAAACCAGCCCTTTAGGGTTACGAGCACCTCCTGTTGCTCATGTCTAAGATTATTCCCAACAATAGTCTTATTAGTTAACTATTTCAATATCAATTATCAACTTATTTTATCTCACATGAGAACTATTATTATATTAATACTCATAGCCATTGCTTTGACCTTAGCTGGTTGCCATCAATATAAAAGTGATGAGCATAATGAACACAATGAGCTCAATGATCACAATAACCACCAGCATATCGATGATAACAGCGCAGAGAATCTTATTTATTTTTCTATAGAGCAAGCTGATGCAGCTGGAGTTAGCGTGGAGACTATATCTCAGGATACCTTTAGACAGGTTATTAAAACAAGCGGACAAGTTTTATCTGGTCAAGGTGATGAAGCAACTATCTCGGCTACAGCAAATGGAATAGTGTCGTTTTCTAAAAGCAATATTGCTTCAGGCACAGCAGTAAAATCGGGTGAATCTATTGTAACCATATCGTCTAACTCACTTCCAGAAGGTGACCCGATTGCTAAGTCTAAAATTGCGTATGAATCTGCTCTTAAAGAATTTGAGCGGGCAAGCAACTTGGTTAAGGATCAGATTATATCGGAGAAAGAGTTTGAACAGACTCGTTTAACTTATGAAACTGCCAAGATGAATTATGAAGCACAGGCATCTAATTATAGTACACGGGGAGTAAGAGTAACTGCATCATTTAGTGGTTACGTTAAGAATCTTTTTGTGAATCAAGGAGGCTATGTGAGTGTGGGACAACCCATTGCTACTATATCTCAAAATAGGAAATTACAGCTTCGTGCTGAAGTCTCTGAAATGCATTTTGGTAATATATCATCAATTAACGATGCAAACTTTAAAATGGCATATGACGATAGGCTATACAAGCTAAGTGAACTTAATGGAAGGTTAGTATCTCATGGTAAAGCGTCTGATGGTGAGAGCCTTTTCGTTCCAATTACCTTTGAGTTTGATAATAAAGGTAATATAATTTCAGGTTCTTTTGCCGAGATATTTCTACTTTCAACTCCACAGTTGGATGTAATATCAGTGCCACTATCGGCTATTACAGAAGAGCAGGGTTTGTTTTTTGTTTATATAAAAATTGACGATGAGCATTATGAAAAACAAGAAGTTACTCTTGGAGAGACTGATGGAGAACGAGTGCTTATTCTATCAGGTTTAAAGAATGGTGACAATGTAGTTACTAAAGGAGTTTATCAGGTTAAGTTAGCTGCAACCCCATCGGTAATTCCCGAGGGTCATGTTCATTAATTTATAACTAAAAACGAGTTATGTTGAATAAGTTAATTAGGTTTTCGTTAAATAACCGACTGGTTATTTTAATTGCATCGGTTTTACTTATGCTTGCTGGTGTATATACAGCTTCTAATATGGAGGTTGATGTTTTCCCTGATCTAAATGCTCCTACGGTGGTTGTGATGACAGAGGCGCAAGGTTTGGCACCTGAGGAGGTTGAACAATTGGTTACTTTTCCAGTAGAGGTTGCTTTAAATGGCGCCACTGATGTTAGGCGTGTTAGGTCTTCTTCTACTACTGGCTTCTCGGTTGTTTGGGTGGAATTTGATTGGGGTACCGACATATATATTGCAAGACAAATTGTATCAGAAAAGCTTGCAGTGATTAGCGAGTCGCTGCCCTCAAATGTTGGTAATCCCACATTAGGGCCGCAATCTTCTATCATGGGAGAAATTATGATTATAGGTATAACTGCAGACAGTACGTCTATGAGGGATTTGAGAAATATTGCCGATTGGACTATTCGTCCTCGTTTATTATCTACTGGAGGTGTTGCTCAGGTTTCTGTATTGGGTGGTGAGATAAAAGAGTATCAGATTCTTCTAAACCCAGATAGGATGAAGCATTATAATGTGAGCCTCGATGAAGTTATTGCTGTGGTTAAAGAGATGAATCAAAATGTATCGGGTGGTATAATAAATGATTACGGCAATGAGTATATAATTCGTGGAATGCTTTCAACAAATAACATTTCGGAATTAAAGAAAGCTGTGGTAAAAACTATAGATGATAGTCCCATTTTACTTGAGAATATTTCTGATATAACTATTGGCGACAAGTCTCCTAAACTTGGGATAGCATCTGAAGGGGGCAAACATGCAGTATTGTTAACTGTAACCAAACAACCTGCAACCGCCACTTTGGAGTTGACGGATAAGCTGGTTAAATCAATTGATGAACTACAATCTGTTATGCCACCAGATGTGAAGTTGTCTACACATATTTTTCGCCAATCGCGTTTTATAGAAAGTTCTATCAATAACGTTAAAAAGGCACTGTTAGAAGGTGGTATTTTTGTAATAATTGTGCTTTTTATCTTTTTGATGAATACCCGCACAACTGTTATTTCTATTATAACAATTCCTATTTCGTTGATTGTTGCTATACTTGTTTTAAAGCTTATGGGCCTAACAATAAACACCATGAGCTTGGGAGGTTTGGCAATTGCTATTGGTTCACTAGTGGATGACGCCATTGTGGATGTGGAGAATGTATTTAAACGACTTAGGGAGAATAGTCAGAAATTAAAAGATGAACAGTTGTCAGTAATACAAGTGGTATATAATGCGTCGAAAGAGGTGCGATTACCTATTCTGAATTCTACATTAATAATCATAGTTAGTTTTGTTCCTTTATTTTTTCTAACAGGAATTGAAGGTCGTATGTTGGCACCTCTAGGAATAGCATTTATAGTTTCACTTGTAGCTTCTACTATTGTTGCACTAACTCTTACACCTGTATTGTGTAGTTTTTTACTTGGAAGGAAAAAAGATGAAAATAAGCTTGGGGAAAAAGAACCTTACGTTGTGAGGTTTCTGAAGAGATATTACAAGAGAGCTCTTTATTATTCGTTTCAACACAAAAAGGGTTTGTTGAGCATTACGGGTATTTTATTGGTAATATCTATTATCATGTTTCTAACCCTTGGAAGAAGTTTTCTGCCACCTTTTAATGAAGGGTCTTTTACAATTAATGTGAGCTCTATGCCTGGTATTTCATTAGAGGAGTCGGACAAAATTGGTCTTATGGCAGAGAATATACTTCTTTCAATTCCTGAAGTACAAACTGTAGGACGAAAGACAGGTCGTGCAGAATTGGATGAGCATGTTTTAGGTGTAAATATTTCGGAAATTGAAGCTCCAATTGTTCTAAACAAGAGATCGAAAGATGAAATTCTTTATGAGATTAGAGAAAAGATGAGCTTAATACCCGGTGTTAATATCGAAATTGGCCAACCTATATCTCATCGACTGGATGCTATACTTTCGGGTTCTCAGGCAAATATTGCTATCAAACTTTTTGGATCCGACCTAAACAAAATGTTTGATATTGGTAATCAAATTAAATATGCTATACAGGATGTTGATGGAATTGTAGATCTAAATGTTGAGCAACAGATTGAGAGACCTCAACTAAAAATAACACCTAAAAGAGAATTGTTGGCCAAATATGGTATTTCGTTACCTGAGTTTTCGGAGATTATTTCAGTAATGCTTGCAGGAGAAATAGTATCGCAGGTTTATGAAGGCAATAGGTCATACGATCTGACTTTAAAGGTAGGCGATGACAGTCGCAACTCCCTACAGCAAATTAATGAGTTGATCATAGATGCAAATGGTCGTAAAATACCTTTACGCAATGTTGCAAATATCTCGTCTGTTATGGGTCCAAATACTATAAATAGAGAAAACGTGTCTCGCAAGATAGTTGTTTCGGCAAATATTTCGGGTGGTGATTTACGTAGTGCAGTTAATCAGATTCAACAAATAATTAATAGTGAAATACATTTACCAAAAGATTATCATATTGAGTATGGTGGACAGTTTGAAAGTGAACAAAGTGCATCTCGCACATTATTGATAACATCTATATTTTCAGTATTAATAATATTTTTATTACTCTTTAATCAGTTTCGTAATGTAACTCAATCAGTTGTTATTTTACTTAATCTACCCCTTGCACTTATAGGTGGTGTATTAATATTATTTTTTACAAGCGGCAACTTGAGCATTCCAGCTATCATTGGCTTTATTTCTCTTTTTGGAATTGCCACTAGAAATGGAATGTTGTTAATTTCGAGATACAACGATCTACATCAAGAGGGTTATAGTGTATTTGAAAGCATAATACATGGTTCCCTTGATAGGTTGAACCCAATTTTGATGACTGCTTTTACTACAGCACTGGCTCTGATTCCGCTTGCTGTAAGTGGTAGTCTGCCCGGTAATGAAATACAGAGTCCAATGGCAAAAGTTATATTGGGAGGATTGCTAACGTCCACTTTATTAAATGGTTTTATTATTCCTATTATGTACTTACTAACAAATAAAAAAGGTGAAAACTAATATAATTCTTATTGGCACTATATTTTTCTTGAAGTGTTCTCTAATATTATCTCAAAATAGTATAAGCGAGGTATTGCAATCTATTGAAGATAAAAACTATACACTAATTGCTTTAAGAAAAACTGCAGATGCACAAATGCTGGAAAACAAAACTGGTATTTATCTTTCTAATCCGGAGATAGACTTCGGGTACTTATGGGGCAAACCCAATATTATTGGAAACCGCACAGATTTTAGTGCAATGCAGGCTTTTGATATTCCTACAATAACTGGAATGAAAAGCAGGCTTTCCTATAAGCAAAATGTTTCTGTGGAAATGCTCTTAAAAGCTGAGAGAATGAGTATTTTGCTGGATGCCAAGCAACTTTGTATAGATTTAATTTATTATAATTCAATAATTGAAGAACTTGAAAAAAGACTTTCACATGCTCAACGAATTGCTGAAATTTATGAGAAGCGCTTGTCTGAGGGTGATGCAAACATGCTTGATCTTAATAAAGCCCAATTGAATTTACTTAATGCACAAGTAGAATTGCAACGTAAAGAAGTTGAGCGAGATGCTCTTTTATCTAAATTAATGCAACTTAATGGTGGTGAGGCTATATCTTTAAATGACAAGTATTCTGAGGCGATCTTGTTACCTCCTAATTTTGAAGAGTGGTATGCTCACGCAGAACAGATTAACCCTGTATTGTTGTTTGTGAGACAAGAGGTGGAAGTAAGTAAAGATTTTGCAAGAATAACTAGGGCCAAAAGATTACCTACATTCTCTGCAGGCTTTATGAGTGAGAAAATAGTTGGTGAAACGTTTCAAGGAATTAAAGTAGGCATTTCGGTGCCATTGTGGGAAAATAAGAATCAGGTAGCACATGCAAAAGCTTCAGTAAATGCTGCTGAAGCACGACGTGCTGATGGTATTCAGAAGTTTTATATTGAAGTAAAAAATCAATATTCGAAGGCGATGGGATTAAATGAAATTTCACAAAACTATCGCAATTTACTTAGCTCTTCTAATAGTTCAGACTTATTACAAAAAGCCCTTGAAGCTGGAGAGATTTCTCTACTAAATTATCTAAACGAGATTTCACTTTATTATGATACAGTTAATTTGGCACTTGAAGCTGAACGGGATTTTCAAAAAGCCATAGCACAATTATTGGCTGTTGAATTATAATAAACGTATATCGTTATAAAGTTGAAATTTGTTCATTATTATTACAATATCATAACTTTCAGGAGTTCTGAGTAATTATTAATTTGTAGTATGTTTGTGCTATAATCTGAATTGAAAACAGAATTAAGTACATTTATGACAAAAGATTACAAAATTGAAATTTGTGCAAACTCTGTGAAGAGTTGTCTAGAAGCACAAAAAGGAGGAGCCTACCGAGTGGAACTGTGTGCCGGAATTCCAGAAGGTGGAACTACACCTTCCTATGGTGATATATCTCTAGGTCGCGAACTTTTAGATATTAAACTTAACATAATAATTCGTCCACGAGGAGGTGACTTTCTTTATAGCACCCTGGAACATAAGATTATGCTAAAGGACATTGAAATTGCCAAGAAACTAGGAGTTGATGGTGTAGCTATTGGTTGTCTCACTTCAAATGGTGAAATAGACATTATTAGAAACCGTGAATTGATTGAAGCAGCCGGTGAAATGAGTGTTACCTTTCATAGAGCATTTGATATGTGCCGTGATCCTTTTGAGAGTTTAGAAAGGATTATAGATCTGGGATGTGATAGAATTCTAACTTCAGGACAGCAACCAACTGCAGATAAGGGTGTTGAACTCCTGAAAAATCTTGTTAGTATAGGAGGAGATAGAATTATTATAATGCCGGGGAGTGGAGTAAATGCAAATAATATTTCGCAACTAGCAATTGAGACTGGTGCAAAAGAATTTCATTTCTCTGCTAGAGAGCCAATTGAGAGCGGAATGATTTATCGCAACCCTAACCTTAAAATGGGGGGAACAGCTGTTGTGATTAATGAATTTGAAGTAGATGTTACAAGTTCAAATATCGTTAGATCGGCAATAAATGCACTTGAAAACAAATAATATATATATTAAATAAATACTGTTAAGATGAAAATATTCAAATTCATAACTTTAATACTATTTACAGCTTTTATGGCATCATGTAATATGGAAGGTAAAAGTTCTTCTATAGCAAATTATGAAGTTATACCTCTACCTAACGAAATTAACTTATTAGATGGAGAGGCATTTATTCTAACTGCCCAGACAAAAATTGTGTATTCGGAAGGTAATGATATGATGCATAGAAATGCAAAATTCATGGCTGAGTATCTTAATATTGCTACAGGACTAAAACTTGCGCTAAGTAATGATTTGCAAACACCAAACGCAATAATTCTAAGTACGGGTCTCGAAAGTGATAATCTGGAAGCGTACACAATTAATGTAAATAGCGAGAATATTACTATAAATGGTGCAACAGAAGCGGGTGTTTTTTATGGTATCCAAACTATTAGAAAAGCAACACCAGTCGAAAAAGTGGGATCAGTTAATTACACAGCCGTGAGTATTATAGATGAGCCGCGGTTTGGTTATAGAGGTGTGAGCCTTGATGTGGCACGTCATTTTCAACCAGTTGAATTTGTAAAGAAATATATCGATTTACTTGCACTACATAATGTAAACCGTTTTCACTGGCATCTAACAGATGATCAGGGATGGAGAATTGAAATAGATTCCTTTCCCGGTCTTACCGAAGTAGGCTCTATGAGAGACGAAACGGTAATTGGTCGCAACTCTGATGAATATGATGGAACACCACACGGTGGATATTATACAAAAGACGAACTCATAGAAGTAGTGGAATATGCTAAGGAAAGGTATATTACTATTATTCCAGAGGTTGATTTACCTGGTCATATGCTGGCCGCTTTAACAGCATATCCTGAGCTGGGATGTACAGGTGGCCCATACCACGTTATTGGAGAATGGGGTGTTTTTGATGATATTCTATGTGCCGGAAAGGAAGAAACATTTGTATTTCTGGAGGCAGTTCTTACTGAGGTAATGGAAATATTTCCATCAGAACTTATACATATAGGTGGTGATGAAGCGCCTAAAACACGTTGGGAAGAATGTCCTCTATGTCAGGCACGAATAAAAGAATTGGGACTTACCGACAAAGATGGATATAATGCTGAGCATTATTTGCAGAGCTATGTAACTGGTCGTGTTGAAAAGTTTCTTAACGAAAATGGTCGTAAAATTATTGGATGGGACGAAATACTTGAAGGTAAACTTGCTCCAAATGCCACTGTAATGTCGTGGCGTGGTATGGAAGGTGGTATTCAAGCAGCTAAAATGGGGCATGATGTTATTATGACACCCACTACTTATAGTTATTTCGACTATTACCAAGCTCAGAATATAGATGAGGAGCCTTTTGGTATTGGTGGTTATCTTCCGCTAGAGCAGGTTTACAGTTTTGAGCCAGCACCGGACATTCTAAATGAGGAAGAAAAAAAACACATTCTTGGTCCACAAGCCAACTTATGGACAGAATATATTAAAGAACCTGAGCATGTAGAATATATGGTATTACCTCGACTTGCAGCCATGAGCGAAGTTCAGTGGATGGATGCTGATAAAAAGGATTATGAAGAGTTTCTAGAAAGGTTGCCAAGATTAATAAGTCATTACAATAAACTTGATTATAATTATGCTACTCATGTATTTGATGTTAACGGAGTGTTTACTGCTAACTTCGATTCAAATGCTCTTGAAGTTGAATTTACTACTATTGACGATGCAGATATATATTACACTCTTGATGGTACTGATCCAACTGAATCTTCAATAAAATATGAAGGTAAATTTACAATCAATGAAAACTCTGAAGTTAAGGCTGTTGCAATTCGCGATGGTGTAGAGAGTAAGTTTCTGAGTGAAGTGGTTAATGTTAACAAAGCAACTTATAAGCCAATAGAACTATTAACTACTCCAGCACGTAATTATGAATATGCAGGTGCTGGTATGTTAGTAGATGGTTTAAGTGGAAATAGCACCAACTATCGCACAGGTAGATGGATAGGTTTTCAAGGTGAAGATTTAGTTGTCGTTATTGATATGTTGCAACCTACCGAAATAAGTTCATTGGAAATAAGTAATGCTGTAGTAACAGGCGACTGGATATTTGATGCTTCTGAAATTATTATCGAATATTCTAATGATGGAAATAGTTATTCAGCTGTTGCTAATGAAACAATTATTGATGATAGAAATGAGCACTGGGCCGATATTTCAACTCATAAAGTCTCATTTGAGCCAATCAGCGCCAGATACTATAAAGTGTCTGTAAAGTGCTCCATAATGCCTAGCTGGCACCCCGGAAGTGGTAGACGTGCTTATATATTTGTAGATGAGATTAAACTCAACTAACGGAACTTGCAATTGAATTTTAAACATGAGCGCCAAGTCATATTAGATTTGGCGCTCTTGTTTATAATCGATTGAATTGGTTTAAATATCCAATTATCTTAGCCACTAAACTTCTTTTTTCTGAAGAGAGTAAAGTAATTGAATTTCTTCTGCCCATATCGACTCGTCCGGAGTTTCCAAAATAAGTGGAAGGTTGTCAAAGCGCGGATCATTCATCATAAAAGAAAATAAATCCATATTCATTACACCTTTACCTAGGCTATCGTGCCTGTCAACACGTGTAGCTAGCTCCTTTTTTGAGTCGTTTATATGCATGCCTTTTAAATATTTGAAACCTACTATCTCTTCAAACTTATTAAAAGTCTCATCATAGCTTACTCTAGTACGTATCTCATATCCCGCAGCAAGGGTATGTGCGGTATCTAAACATACACCAACACGACTTTTATCATCAACCTTATCGATTATGTGTGCAAGTTGTTCGAATTTATACCCTAAATTGGTACCTTGACCAGCAGTATTTTCTAAAACAGCACAAACTCCTGATGTTCTTTCGAGTGCCATATTTATAGATTCAGCTATAAGATCAAGGCACTTTTCTTCAGATATTTCATTTAAATGGCTACCAGGATGAAAATTAATTCTATTAATTCCCAGTTGTTCACATCTTTGCATCTCATCAAAGAAAGCCTGACGTGATTTTTTTATTCCATCTTCTGTTGGGTTCCCTAAATTTATGAGGTAACTACTGTGTGGCAAAATGTGATCTGGAGAATACCCAAACTCATTGCATCTCTGCTTAAAATTTATAATATTTTCCTCCTTATATGGAGAAGCGAACCACTGACGCTGATTTTTTGTAAAAAAAGCAAAAGCCTTTGCGCCTATAGCTTGAGCATTTACGGGGGCATTCTCTACACCACCCGATGCGCTTATGTGTGCACCTACGAATTTCATATCTATTATAATGTTTATTTCTTTGGAAAGGTTATTAAAAAACATAAACCTCCCTCAGATCTGTTTTTTGCTAAAATACTTCCTTTGTGAAACAGTACAGCATTTTTTACTATCGACAAACCTAAACCCGAACCTCCACTATTTCGGGTCCTACCTTCATTAATCCTATAAAAACGCTCGAAGATTCTAACCAGATGTTTATCTTCTATTCCACTTCCGGTATCATAAAATTCGAAGAAGTATGTTTCATTATTCTTACTATAGCAGCGTACAAATATCATTATATTGTTACCTGCATAGGTAATTGAATTTTCTGCTAAATTTCTGAATATAGAGTATAAAAGTGTTTTGCTTCCATTTATTACAACATCATCCTCTATATCAATTATAAACTCGTCATTTTTCTCTTTTAGTTTGTCCGAAATATCGGAATGTAAATCCTCTAATAAGCCTTTTAAATTAACTCGTTCTATATTAAATTTATCGGAAGCCTCTTCAATTTTTGTCAGCATAGCAATATCCTGAATTAACTCAGATAGCTGTATAGTTTGAGCATAGGCTCTGTCGAGAAAGTTTTTAATCCTCTCACTATCTTTATCCATGTTTAATGAAAGTATTGTCTCCAAATATCCCCTGATACTAGTTACAGGTGTACGTAGTTCGTGAGCTATATTGTTTGTCATTTCCTGTTTCAAGAGACGTGTCTTTTCCGCTTTTGTAATGTCGCTTATATAAAGCTCAAAACTCTCATCTTCAAAAATAATTACTCTTATATTAAACTGCTTACCACTTCTTTCAATTCGTTTTGAAAACATGTTGCCTGCGCGAGTTTTCAAATTTATAAAATCTACAATGTCACTAAAAGCAGCATCAAGGAAGAGGTGCTCTACTTCTAAAGTTGGTTTGTCGAGAATAATATTTAGGAATTGCAGAAAATATGAATTTGTATATATCTTCTTCTTGTCTTTAGAAAATATTGCGATTCCTTCTTCTGAAAGTTGAAAATGCTGCAATAGCTTTTCACGCTCTGCTGCTAATTTTAATCTATTTTCTTGCAGTAAATTGTAATTTTCAACTATATCGGCACTAACCTCACCCACTTCATCGTCTGCAAACTTAAAAGAATCGGGTATGGGAACACCATTTTTTAAACTCAATGAAAACTCTCTCAGCTCACGTATAGATTTTGTAAACCTATTTGTGAAGTATTGCATCATTAAAGCGCATACTATAAAAAAGAGTAGAATGAAATAGATAAAACTATTTTCTGAATTAATAAAAGAACGTAAATCTACATTATAAGGAAGTGCCATACGTATAAAGAAACCTTCTTTATACTCCTTTGCAAAGTATAAGTACTCAATACTGTTGCTTTTAGAAACACGTATATTAGAACCAGATCCGAAACCTATAGTCTTTTGAATCTCGGGTCGTTTAAGGTGATTCTCCATCTTATCTGATTCTAGCAAATTATCAAATAGAACTTTGCCATCCCAGTTAATAATTGTCATTCTAAGCTCAGAAGGCATATAACTTAACTGCTCTGCAATAACTTCTTGGGCATACTGTGGCGTGATATTATTTTTTTGAATGAAATTATAAATGATATCAGCGTTGTTTTCTAGAGTTCGCTCAAGACTACTAGTTCGTTCTTTTTTAATTTGATTCTGCTCGAATATTATAATACCCACTGTAAAAGCAGCTATTATTACAGAAAAATATATTATTATACGTCTTTTAAAAGAAACTTTGTTATTCATTGATTTTGTATTTTTATTTTTCTGTCATTTCATTCTCGACTTTAGACTCCAAATTTAAATAATATCCAAATCCCGATCTATTCACTATAATTGTTGAATAGTCACCTAGTTTTTTTCTCAATCTGGTTATATGTACATCAACTGTCCTATCAAGTACATACTCATTTTCACCCCAAACACTGCTAAGAATTTCTGCGCGAGTGATAACATTAGGTGAAACCTGTGCCAGTAATGAAAGAATTTCAAACTCTTTTTTAGTTAATGAAATTTCGATGTCATCAATAGTAACTTTGCTGGTGGGAATATCTATAACCAATCCTTCAAAACTCCAATTTGTTTCTGATGGCTGTTTAACTAGAGAGGTTCTTTTTATTAGCGCTCCAACCCTTGCAATTACCTCTTTTACTGAAAAGGGTTTTGAGATATAATCATCACCCCCCAAAGAGAATCCTGTTAAGATATCATTCTCACTGTTTTTAGCTGTCAAAAATATAATTGGTATAAAATTACCTCCATTTCTCAGTTTTTCGGCCATCTTAAAACCAGATATACCATCCATCATAACATCCAAAATTATAAGCTGATGAACATCGGTGATTAGTTTCAAAGCTTCTTCTCCAGAATTAGCAATATCTACTATGTAACCCGCTTTTTCAAGGTTAAACTGAAGAATATCGCAAATATCCTTTTCATCATCAACAATTAAAACCCTACTCTCCATAATATTACCTTATCAATTATTGATTTTCTGACTTAGTCTTATCTTCTTTATCTAATTTTTGGACTTTGTCGTCTGCCTCATCTTTTTTGGTAACTTTCACAAACTTATCGTGACGTATATCTTTACCTTCAATCAAATACACGGCAGACTCGGCAATATCAACTGCCTTATCTCCAATACGTTCTAAGTAATATGAAATGCTATTAAGATTCATCATATTAACAAGGCTTTGAGTGTTAAGTACCTGATTATTGAAATCTTCAGCAAGCTTACGTTCAATCTTACGTTCAAGCTTATCTACTTTGTCATCCATTAATATTGTATCATAAGCCATTTCATGACTAACTCCAGAAAAAGCAAATACAGCTTTTCGCAACATTTTATCTGTTTGAGTAAACATTTTACCTAACAGTCTTTTGTATACTTCAAACCCTTTAATAGAGAAATCTATTTCTTTTAAAGCAAGACTTACATTTTCAATAAGGTCTCCCACACGCTCCATAGAAATGGTCATATCGTGATAAGCCATTAAGCGGCGCAGATCTGATGCACGAGGTGTAAACAGCATTATAGCATTAATCACCTTCTCCTTAATTGTGATATCAAGTGAGTTTATCAACTTCTCATTTCGCTTAAGGATGTCTACAATATCTTTGTTGTGATTATCGTAAACTAACTCTTCGGCCTTAATCATTTGAGTAAGCACAATCTCAGATAATAATTGGAAGTCGCTATGCAATTGATCTAAATATTTATCTTTTATTCCCAAAACTGGAGTTGAACTTCTGTTTTCGTTGAGTGTATTCATCAGTTTTAATGATATTAATTGATTTATTAATAAACTGTTTTAATTAACCAAACACCCCAGTAAGATATTCTTCTGTACGTTTATTTTTGGGCTTGGTAAACATTTGAGTGGTATTGCCATGCTCAATCAATTCTCCTAAATACATGAACATAGAATTATCTGAAATACGAGCCGCTTGAGACATGTTGTGTGTAACAATAATAATTGTGAATTGGTTCTTTAATTCCAGTAACAATTCCTCTATTTTGTTCGTAGAAATAGGATCCAGGGCAGAAGTTGGCTCATCCATAAGCAATATTTCAGGCTTTAGCGCAAGCGTACGCGCAATACAAAGTCGTTGTTGTTGTCCACCTGAGAGAAACGAACCTCGTTTGCTCATAACATCCTTTACTTCATCCCAAAGAGCAACCCCTATAAGGCTTTGCTCAACAATCTCTTCTTTTTCTTTTTTATCTAGTTTTATCCCATTCAGCTTATATCCGGCTAGCACATTCTCATATATACTCATTGTTGGAAATGGATTAGGTTGTTGAAATACCATACCTGCCATTCTTCTAACCTCCATTGGATCAAAATTAAAAATATTTTCACCCTTAAGTAGTATCTCACCAGTCGTTTTAATATTTGGATAAAGATCATGCATACGATTAATGGCACGCAAAAGTGTACTTTTACCACATCCCGAAGGCCCCATTATTGCAGTTATAGTATTGGGAAAAATATCTGTAGTTACGTCTTTTACAGCCTTAGTTCCAGGTGCATAAGATACAGACACCTCTTTCAATTGAAGAATGGGTTCCATTCCGTTATTATTTTTTATATTTTCCATTTGCGTGCTACAATTTTCGCTATCCAGTTCAAAATGAATATTACAATTAATAATAATAATGATGATGACCATACCAAATCTACCAAGTTTGGATCATTATAAAAATCCCATATCAACAAAGGTATAGCGCTAGTTGGTTCCATAACATCCCAGTTCACAACAGACGCACCTAATGCTGTAAGCATAAGAGGTGCAGTCTCGCCCATAACTCGTGAAATAGCAAGTAATATTCCTGTAAATATTCCCCCAAAGCCCGAAGGTAATAAAATTCTAAATACAACGTTAGTATATGAAGAGCCCAAAGCAAGCCCAGCTTCTTTATACGCACGTGGAAGCATTTTTAATGTCTCTTCAGTTGATCTTACAATCATAGGTAACATCATTATGGTAAGAGCGACACTTCCAGCGATTGCAGAATAACCTCCAAGCGGTTTCACCACCCAGGCATATGCAATAATACCAATCACAATTGAAGGCATTCCCTGAAGCAAATCAGTTAAAAAGCTCACCACTTGTGCATACTTCCTATCACGATTTTCTGAAAGGTAGATACCAATAAACAGTCCTAATGGCACCGAAAATAGAATTGCTAATAAAACTATCAAGATCGATCCGGTAATACCATTTAAAATACCTCCCGGAATTGGATCACCATTCATATTAGCCAAAAGAGCATCCATAGACGATGGCGTAACCTCAGTAAGCAGGTTAAGATTGAAATTCTTATAACCTTTTGAAGTAACATCCCACAATATTAAAAATAAAGGAATCATTGCTAAAAAAGAAAATAGGCAAACCATCCAATATACCATTTGGTTACTTTTCTTTCTTATACTTATCGATTTACTTATATTCATGTTCAAATTAATTATACTCTGGCAACTCTTTTCATAACCAACTTTGCAACAAGATTTATCAAAGCTGTAATAACAAACAGCAATAGCCCAATTGCAATAAGAGAACTTAGTTTAATCCCATCTGCTTCTCCAAATTGATTAGCAATGACACTAGCCATAGTATTTCCCGTATCTAGCAGTCCTTTTGGAATCCTATCGGTATTACCAATTAGCATTGTCACAGCCATTGTTTCACCAAGTGCACGCCCAAGTGCCAATATAAATGACGCAACAATACCAGAAGATGCTGTTGGAAGGCTTATAAAGTGTACCATCTCAATTTGTGTGGCGCCTAAACTATATGCCCCTTCTTTTAAATTATTCGGAACCATAGAAATAAACTCAGTGCTAAGAGATGAAGCATATGGAATAATCATTATAGCCAATACCACTGAAGACAACAATATTCCAAAACCTTGAGCATTTAAGCCCAATTCTATTATCAGTGGCCTTACTGCATAAAACCCCCACAAACCATATACAATTGAAGGTATACCAGCAAGCAAGTCTACAACCGATCTCACAACCGATGATATCTTTTTTCCTTTAAAATACTCACCATTAAATAGTGCAACAGCAAGTGAAAAAGGCAAACAAAATAGAAGAGCCAAAAACGCAGTGTATATTGTACCTATTATAAAGGATAATGCTCCATACTCCTCAGTTGCCGGACGCGGGTCCCATTCGGAATTTGCAACAAACCCCATAATACCATATTCCTGAAATGCATCAGTTGAACGAGTAACAAGAGCATATATAATACCGGCAGTCAGCAGTATAACAATAAACGCTGCAAAAAACAGCAAAAGCCGGAATACTTTATCTTTCATTTAATTAAACTATAATATTATAAATCAATTAGAAGAGGTTGCATTCTCAAGTATTGAAATACCTCCATAATTTATCTCATTTATTAAGTTGCGATTCTTCTCAAGAGCCTGTTCAGAGAGCGGTGCATAATTAATCTGAGCTGCCACTTTTTGTCCCTCTGGGCTAATTACAAATTGCAACAGCTTAATTAGTTCTTCCCCTTCTTCAATTGTACGATTGTCATATTTTTGATCTTTATACACAAGTATCCAGGTAAAAAGACTTAAAGGATAGGCATTTGTCCCATCTGAATCTGTGATCGTAGCTCTCATATCGTTGGGTAACTCCACATTTGCAGCAGCAGATATCGTTTCAAGCGTTGCATCAACATAATTACCTGCTTTATTTTTAAGTTTAGCTGTTGGCAATCTTAATGTTAATGCATATTCAGAGCCTATATATCCAAGTGAACCTTCAGTTTGCTGAACTATTCCGGCAACACCTGGATTTCCTTTTGCAGCTATACCGGCGGGCCATTTCAATGATTTCCCTATTCCCATATTATCGTTCCATTCTTTACTTACAATAGAAAGATATTCTGAAAAGTTAAAGGTTGTACCACTACCATCAGATCTATAAACAGGAGTGATTTCGAGGTCGGGTAAGTTTATACTGGGATTTATTGCTGCAATTTTTTTATCGTTCCATTTATCTATCTTACCCAAATAAATATCAGATATTAGTTCTCCGGTTAACCTTAAACTATCTATACCTTCCAAAGTATAAGCCATTACAATACCTCCCATACAAGTGGCTATGTGAATTACTTCAGCATTCATCGACTCAATCTCTTTCTGATTTAGAAATGCATCACTTGCACCAAAATCAACTGAATGGTCGCGTAAACTGCGTATACCACCTCCACTGCCAATAGCTCCATAATTAACAGTATAGCCAGCGTTAGCTTGCATAAAATTGCGAAATATGATATTGTAGTATGGATAAGGGAAAGTTGCTCCAGCGCCCGATATGGTACTTCGTGAACTGCTGCCACCTTGGCTGGAATTAATGTTATTACAAGAATATAATAAAATCAGAAAGAGCAAAAAAACAAATAATTTCCTCATTAAAATAAACCTCTAGTGTATTGTTTTAAAGATTATCCACAAAAGTACTATTTGTTAACTATATTGTATTCTTATAATTGTTACAAATTTGTTAAGTTTTTAATGATTAAATAGTGTACAAAGAAGCTATTTTACAAACTTTGAAATTTCAGTTTGGAAATCTTTAGAATTCTTGAAATCCCATTTCCAGCCATGACCAACAAGCAAACTCATAATCTTATCTCTCTTTTCTTCTTTAGTGAGATTGGCCAACTGGTCGGCATGTAGCAAAAGTGTTACTTTTTCATTTGATCCAATGGGGTATCTTACATTCAAGTCGTATTGAGTTTCTGCAGAACCACCATAACGTAGACCAAGAAACCTGCGACCCGTATGCTCTTCATTCCATTTCCACTTTACCAGAATAGCCTTTACCATACTATTTTCTTTGTAATTGCTTTCCAGATTATTCTTAATCATATTATTATCCATAGTCGAAAAGATTAAAAATCGATGTTTTAATTATTATTTGCATTTATAGTGGAATAATAGCTAATTTAATACACCATATAATCAAATTATGCCTATTTTTGCATACTGTCATTTTTATATGACACCTTAATTGTGGAGCCGTTCTGATTGTGAAATTTGGGCGGCTTATTTTCTTTCTCAAACTTCTCTTTCACAATACAACGCATATATAAAAAACATGTTCATATTGTTTTGTTAAATATGAGAATAATAAAAATATGGTTACTTTTGCTATCGAAAAAGATTTACTTTATCTGTGTAGCTTAGTAAACCATATAAAAAACAAAGTAAAATGAAAGATTACAAAAATCAAGATGCAATTGTTCTTTTCTCAGGAGGACAAGATTCAACAACTTGCCTATTTTGGGCTAAAAGAGAATTCAGAAATGTTAAAGCTCTATGTTTTACATACGGCCAACGCCACTTACAAGAAGTTGATAATGCAAAAAGATTGGCTAAGATTGCGGATGTAGAATTCATTCATCTCGACACATCTGTTATTTCTCAGCTTGCTCCAAACTCATTAACTGACAAGGGATTACTAATGGATAAAGAAAAGCCTGATAAATCATATCCAAACACTTTTGTGCCCGGTAGGAATCTGCTGTTTCTAACATTTGCATCTACCATAGCTTATCCTAAAGACTTACGACATATAGTAACTGGTGTTTCAGAGGCGGATTATAGCGGATACCCCGATTGCAGGGATACATTTATTAAGTCTGCAAATGCCACACTCAATCTGGCAATGGATAAGCAGTTTGTTATTCATACTCCTTTAATGTGGCGTACCAAAAAAGAGGTTTGGCAGCTTGCCAACGAGCTGGGAATATTTGAGTTAGTAAGGAACGAAACGCTTACTTGTTACAATGGAATTCAGGCCAACGGATGTGGAGAGTGCCCTGCATGTATTATTCGTAATAAAGGTCTGGAAGAATTCTTATCAGAAATTGAAACTGTACAATAAGATATAATAGAGTACATACCTATTTTATTATTAGATAAAAAAACAAATTATTATGCAAATTGATGGATTAAGCCACCTTGGAAGTAAAACAGAATACAAACAGGATTATGCACCCGAGATGCTAGAGGCTTTTGAAAATAAGCATAGGGAAAACGACTATTGGGTTATTTTTGATTGCCCCGAATTCACAAGTCTTTGCCCTATAACAGGACAACCTGATTTTGCTACAATCAGAATCAACTATTTACCCGAGATTAAAATGGTTGAAAGTAAAAGTCTTAAACTTTATCTGTTCAGCTTTAGAAATCATGGTGCATTTCACGAAGATTGTATCAATATAATAATGAAAGATTTAATTAAATTAATGGATCCAAAATACATTGAAGTCACAGGAATTTTCACTCCACGAGGCGGAATAAGTATATATCCTTTTGCAAATTATGGAAGAAAAGGCACCAAATATGAAAATATTGCAGATCAGCGCCTCTTAACACATTCGATACCGTTATAATTTATTATTTCTTATTTAGAAGTTTCTTCTGTTTGGGGTTCATAATAACGTACCCAGTCGATATAAACCTCAGCAGGTAGTACCGCCTGATCCGTATCCTTGCTTAGTCTAAGTCCAATCAATAGATTCATATCCATATCATTAAAAGGAAACTGTCCGGGGATATCTGTAGGAATTCTCGGATATTTTTTTGTACGTGTTCCATCTACATAAAACACAATACTATCTGGATATTTTTCTACTCCGTAAATATGATATTCCATTGGGTTTACACTTACAAGTGCACTTGAAGGTGGATTATCGGGCATTCCCTGTGTAGTTGTGTATTCAGATGTAACCGATTGATATACAAACTCATCATTGCCATATTGGTCAATAATATCAATTATAATATTATCTTCACCGGTATCAGGAACCAGTGCAATATATGGGCTAGCACCAACTTTTGCATTAATGCGAACTCTTGCTTCAATTCTTTTTGTTTCGTTTGCTTTTACACCTTCTCTTAAAATTCCACCGGTAAGAAATGGCAACCTCTTATCATCCAAAGGGTTTGCAATACCTTTTAAGATTAAATTCCCATCTTCTAAAACATACAGTGCACTACTATCACTCATATATCTATACATATGATGTTTGCCACTTGGTATTTTTGACCAAGATGTCTGGTCGAGTTGATCATCAAAATTTTCTTCCCACTCCACTGACCATCCTTTGCGGAATTTATCATCATTATTATATTGTTGAAAACAAGAACTGAGCACGCATCCCAGCACTGTTAATAATAGAATTATATTCTTATTCATATAAGTATTCAAATTAATTTTATTGTCCATTTATATTGTATTATTGTACAAAAGTAAATATTATCCAATTCAGATTATTGCAATACTCCTCAATTTGTGTTAATGCGGAATGTTTTCCACACTTTTTATTAACTTTGCCTTTCGATAAAATTATAAGTCATTCAGAATTTATTCATTCCATTATGCTTGAAATTTCTCAGCGAGGCATACAAATGCCTGCGTCACCAATAAGAAAATTAGCTCCATTGTCTGATGCTGCTAAAGCAGAAGGCGTAAAGGTATATCACCTTAACATAGGTCAACCCGATATGCCATCACCACAAGAAGCATTAGATGCAATCAAATCTATAGATCGTACTACTCTTGAATATAGTCCTAGCGACGGGTATAGGTATTACAGAGAGAACCTGGTGGAATATTATAAAAAGTTTGATATCCAGCTTACTCCCGAGCAAATTATTGTAACGGCTGGAGGATCAGAGGCAGTACTATATGCATTTATGGCATGTTTGAACCCTGGAGATGAAATTATTGTTCCAGAGCCTGCATACGCCAACTACATGGCTTTTGCAATATCTGCAGGTGCAATAATAAAAACCATACCATCTGATATAGAAACTAATTATGCACTTCCTCCCATTGAAAAATTTGAGGAACTCATCAATGAACGTACCAAGGGAATTCTAATTTGTAATCCAAACAACCCAACCGGCTATGTTTATACTCCCAATGAGATGGAGCAAATACGTAAGCTGGTTTTAAAGTATAATCTATATCTTTTCTCAGATGAGGTTTACAGAGAGTTTATATATAATGATACTCCATACGTTTCTGCCTGTCATCTCCAAGGTGTTGACCAAAATGTTGTACTTATAGATTCTGTTTCTAAAAGATATAGCGAGTGTGGAATCAGAATAGGAGCACTTATAACTAAAAACAAAGAGGTGCACGATACGGTTATGAAATTTTGTCAAGCAAGATTGAGTCCACCTCTTATAGGTCAAATAGCAGCAAACGCCTCTCTAAAAGGTAATGGAGGATATATGCAACGTAGTTTCGACGAATATAAAAGCAGACGCGATTTCCTTATCGAACGTTTAAATAAAATACCAGGTGTATACTCACCGATGCCACAAGGAGCATTTTATACTTTGGCTCAACTTCCTATTGAAGATGCCGATAAATTCTGCGCTTGGTGTTTATCCGACTTCCGATATGAGGGTCAAACCATATTTATGGCTCCTGCATCGGGCTTTTATGTAACTCCTGGTCTAGGCAAGAATGAGGTTCGTATAGCATATGTACTTAACAAAAATGATTTGGCTAATGCTATGACTGTTCTTGAAAAAGCATTAGAGGCATATAAAAAGATTACGGGTTAATAATTAAATTTTCTTTTAAACCATGAATGCAGAGCTTTTTATAGCAAGAAGAATTTATAAGGGAGAAAAAGCCAATAAAAAAAAAGTAGCTTCTCCCGCCATTAAAATAGCTATTGCAGGAATAGCTCTGGGCCTTGCTGTTATGATAGTGGCAGTATGCATTATAGTTGGTTTTAAGAATGAAGTGCGAGGGAAAGTAATTGGGTTTGGTTCTCATATCCAGATTACTGCATTTGAAACCAACAACTCCTACGAGCACTCCCCCATTGCATTATCAGATACGTTGCGTCAAATTCTTAGTTCTAATAAAGATATTAAACATTTCCAAGAGTTTATAACAAAGCCAGGTATCATTAAAACTGATGAGGACTTTATGGGTGTGGTGCTTAAAGGCGTTTCTGAGAGTTACGACTGGGATTTTTTTAAAACTAATATGCTCGAGGGTGATGTTATTCTTCGCAACGACACCTCCGCTACAAATTCTGCAATCATTTCTAAAAGTATAGCTAATAAGCTTCATCTAAGTGTTGGAGACAGGTTTACATGCTATTTCGTTCAAGACCCCGTGCGAGCGCGTAGATTTGATATTGTAGGTATTTATGAAACTAACTTCGAAGATTGGGATAAATTATTTATTATTACGGATAAAGAGATTCTGGGCAATTTAAATGATTGGGATGAGGATCTTGTAAGTGGAATTGAGGTGTTGGTTAATGATTATAATAACCTTGATATAACTACTCAGAATCTATTTTTTCAAATGTCGTCTTATAACGACCGACTAGGTAATGCCCTGTATACTCGTTCCATAAAGGATATAAATCCAATGATATTCAACTGGCTAAGCCTACTTGATATGAATGTATGGGTTATAATCACTCTTATGTTAATTGTATCGGGCTTCACAATGATATCTGGCTTACTTATAATTATATTAGAGAGAACTAATATGATTGGTATGCTTAAATCTATGGGGGCAAGTGATTTTAGCATCAGAAAGGTGTTTCTATACCTTTCGGCATTTCTTATTGGTAGAGGTATGTTATGGGGAAATATTATTGCTCTTTTATTCTGTGTCTTACAAGACAGATTTAAAATTCTAAAGCTCGACCCATCTACTTATTATCTTTCTGCAGTTCCGGTTGATTTAAATCCTTTGTATATAATTCTTTTAAATGTGGGCACTTTATTTGTTTCACTGCTTATGATGATTGGGCCCTCTTATTTAGTTGCCAAAATAACACCTTCTAAATCAATTCGTTTTGAATAAAAAGTGTAGAATACTTCATACAGGCGATTGGCATCTGGGAAAGCGACTCGAAGATTTTTCTCGTCTCGAAGAGCAACGAGTGGTAATGGATGAAATATGCCAAATAGCAAATAATGAAAATGTTGATATTGTAATTGTATCAGGAGATCTTTTCGATACATTTAATCCACCTGCAGAGGCGGTAGAACTTTTTTATAAGACTTTAAAAAGGCTAACAAATGGGGGGCGCCGACCGGTTATTGCTATTGCCGGCAACCACGACTCTCCCGACAGAATTGAAGCTCCCGATCCTTTGGCAAGAGAATGTGGAATCATTTTTGGCGGATATCCTAATTCGGAGGTACCTGTGTTTGAATTGGAAACGGGACTTAAAGTAATAGTTAGTGAAGAAGGTTTTATAGAGTTATCTATTCCAGGTAAATCATTTCCAATCCGTTTACTGATTACACCTTATGCAAATGAATATCGTCTCAAAAGTTATTTAGGAGAAGAGAATAGTGAAGAGGAACTCCGAAGTGTATTGCACGAAAAATGGCAAAAATTATGCAATAAATATTGCGATGATAAAGGAGTAAATATACTTATCTCACATCTTTTTATGATTAAAAAAGGTGGAGTAGTTCCTGAAGAGCCAGAGGATGAAAAACCCATACTTCATGTAGGTGGTGCCCAAGCAATTTATAGTGAAAATATTCCTCGGCAAATTCAATATACTGCATTAGGACATCTTCATAGAATGCATAAAGTAGATGACTTTCCTTCTCCTATATATTATAGTGGTAGCCCCATTTCATATAGTTTCTCCGAAGCTAATCAAAAGAAATATGTTTTAATAGTTGATGCTACACCCGGTGAGACCGCCAAAGTAAGTGAGGTTCAACTGTCAACTGTTCGACCACTATTAAGAAAACGTGCTTATGGTGTTGATGATGCTATTGCGTGGCTTACTGACAATAGTAATGCGCTGGTTGAACTAACTCTTGTTACAGATTCTTATATTACCGCTAAGGATAGAAGAAGGTTAAATGTTGCTCACAATGGCATTGTTACAATTATCCCTGAAGTTCTTAATCCCGATTTGTTTGCAGAAAGCAATAAAAAACAAATCGACCTCAATCAGAGTATGGAATCGCTTTTCAATGATTATTTCACTCATATAAAAGGGCAATTGCCCAACGAGGATATTATGAATCTGTTTAAAGAAATACTTGCAGAGGAGGATGAAGAATGATACCGTTAGAACTTACAATTGAAGGACTTTATTCATATCAGAAGCGTCAGACAATCGACTTCACAAAACTTACAAGTGCTGGTCTGTTTGGCATATTTGGCACAGTTGGCAGTGGCAAATCGTCTATTTTAGAGGCTATCACCTATGCAATTTATGGTAGGACAGATAAGCTTAATCAGTCGGGCGATAACCGCAACTACAATATGATGAATCTTAAGTCCAATGAATTACTGATAGACTTCATATTCGAAACCGGCAGGGAACAAACAAAGTATAAATCTACTGTAAAAGGACGTCGCAACAGCAAACGATTTGAAGATGTAAAGACTTTTGAAAGAAGGGCTTTCAAGAAAATAGAAGAAGAATGGGTACCTATTGAAATTGCTGATTTAGAAAAAGCAGTGGGACTGAGTTACGAGAATTTTAAGCGTACCATAATTATACCTCAGGGTCAGTTTCAAGAATTCCTTCAACTTGGCAACAGAGACAGAACTCAAATGATGAAGGAGCTTTTTAACCTACAGAAGTATGAGTTTTACTACAAAGTGGTTTCTATAGAGACTAAAAATATTAGTCAAAAGCAGCTTATTATTGGACAGCTTCAACAACTGGGTACTCTAGACCATGATAAAGTTAATGTTTACAACAAGCAACTTAAAGAACTAGAAGACAGCATCAAAGAGCAAAACTTAAAACTTATTGCTTTCCAAAAAGCCGAAGAGCAACTAAGGGGTCTTTTAGATAAGATTCAGAAAAGAGATGAGTCGCAAAAAATTCTAAATAACCTCATACAGCAACAGCCCGAATTTACAAAATTAGAAAATAGAATTACAAGGTATGAGCAAGTTGTGGCAACCTTTAAACACTTATTGAAATCTTTAAACGAATACAGAGCTAATGAGAAGACTCGCAGAAAACAAATATTGTCTGATGAGACAAAGCTCAAACTCGATAATGAGAGTATTGATAAGTTAGCTAAGATTGTTGAAGAATTAAAGTCCCTATACGAGAAGCGCGAGGAGCTGAGGAGAAAGGCCGATGAGCTTAACACTATAATTAAGATAAAAGAGTTAGAGAAAGCAGTTAAGTGTGAGGCCAAAAGTGTGGAAGATGGCAATAAATACTGGGAGGAAACTAATGGAGTTGTAGTTGGTTTAAAGAAAAACAAAGATATACTCGAGAAGAATTTAAGTGAATTGCGAGCTAGTATGCCCGACTTCACTCTTCTCACTAATATTAAGGCTTGGTATACTGAGAAGCATAGTTTAGAAAAACAAATTAACGATATAAAAGATCAGCTAAAAATTTGTAGCGACAAGCAAAAAGAACTTCTAACAAATAAAGAGAGTATACTAAAAGACCCAATATTTAATGGCGCAACTCACTTGAGTTTCAATGAATGCACTCAATATTTGGAGTCCGAAACTTCAAAATTAAATAAACTACAGTCCGATTTAACAGAGCACGAGAGTCATGTATTTGTAAAGTCGCGACTAGAGGCTTTTGCCGAGAACCTCGAGGATAATACCCCCTGCCCTCTATGCGGTTCACTGCATCACCCCGAACTGTTTAAGAGTGAAGACCTAAAAGCGTTGCAACTTGAAATAAAAAACAGGAGGCTTACATTGGATAAACAGCAACAAACTGTATCATCAGTTAGTAAACAGTTGAGTGTTCTTGAAATTAGCTATAACGAATTAAAACATAGAGCCAAAGAGCTTGAGAAGGAGAACAATAAATCAGTTACCAACTACAACAATCATTCTCAACAGTTTACATGGAATAAATACAACACTTATGAGGAGCTGAACAGTGCTTTCGAAGAAATGAAGCTGATTCAGAATAATATAAAAACAAGCGAAGATGAGTTGAAGCAAAAAGTGTCTTATCTGAATAATAACGAGAGTAAACTTGAGCGTGCAAGGCTCAGGTTGGAGGAACTAAATAAATCACTTACAATACATAAAACTCAACTACACACCTTACAACAACAATTGCAAACAGTTAGTCTCCATGATTACACAGAATGCAAAGAAGAGAGTATAATTGAAGAGAGAAATACTCTTTTGAAAGAATATGAACGTATAGAAAAGGATTACAGTCTTAATGTTAATCTGTTAAAGCAGAAAAGTCAACAAAGAGACACATTAAATGGTCAACTGGCAGCAAATATTGGTGAACTAAAAAAAGAACAATCATCAATAGAGGATCTCAAAAAAAAAATAAATAACGAATTAGCCAAATCAAATTTTATTTCTATTGAAGAGGTAGAAACTATTCTATCAGACACTATTGATGTTAAAGTCGATAAGTTAAGAATAGAGGAGTTCAAGAATAATCTATTGACTAGCAAATCTACTTTCGAGCATCATCAAAATGAAGTTGGCGATAGTAAATATGATAGCGAGACTCATATCCAGCTTAAAAAAGAGATTGTTGAAATCAAAACTCAGGTTGATCAGATGAATGAAGATCGTGGGCAGATGAATGAAAAATATAATAGGTTGATAAAAAATATTGAAACCCAACTCACACTGCAAACGGAGTTAAAAGCACTAGAAACCAGGTCCGATTACATTAAAACAATGAAGTCGTTATTCAAAGCAAGTGGTTTTGTCAATTATATCTCATCTGTTTACCTCCAAAACCTATGCAATGCCGCAAACAGCCGTTTCTTTCAGTTAACCCGTCAAAAGCTCAGCCTCGAAATATGCGAAGACAATAATTTCAGAGTTCGCGATTACATGAATGGCGGCAAACAAAGAAGCGTTAAAACCCTGTCTGGTGGCCAAACCTTTCAAGCCTCTCTATCACTTGCACTTGCACTGGCCGATAATATACAAAAAATAACAGAGTCTAATCAAAACTTTTTCTTTCTCGATGAAGGTTTTGGTTCTCTCGATAAAGAATCTCTTGGTGTAGTTTTCGATACACTTAAATCACTGAGAAAAGAAAATAGAATTATAGGTGTTATTTCTCATGTAGAAGAGATGCAACAGGAGATTGAAACTCACCTTCATATCGAAAACCACGAAGATAAGGGCAGCATTATCCATCCTAGCTGGTCAAACAATTATTAATAATAATTGTTGTTACTATATTCCAACGAAAATCTATAAGGGATATAGAAATAAATGATACAAAAAATATTAATTGCTAACCGGGGCGAAATTGCCGTTCGGGTAATGCGCACATGCAAAGAGATGGGCATTCAAACGGTAGCCATCTATTCTGAGGTTGACAGAACATCAAGACATGTTGCCTATGCAGACGAAGCCGTAAATATTGGACTAGCATCAGCAAAAGACAGCTATCTAAATATAGATAAAATAATTGAAGCTTCTAAACAGTTTAATGTAGACGCAATACATCCGGGTTACGGATTTTTGAGTGAGAATGCTGATTTTGCACTTCGTTGCAAAGAGGAAGGCATTATTTTTATTGGTCCTACTGCCGAGAGTATCGAAGCAATGGGCGATAAAATATCTGCACGCAAAAAGATGATAGAAGCAAAAGTACCTGTTGTACCAGGCACTTCCGAAGATTTAAAGCCCCGAGACCTATATCGTGTATGCAAAAAAATAGGCCTCCCTGTTATAATTAAGGCCACCGCAGGAGGAGGTGGGAAGGGAATGCGCCTAGTCTATAAAGAGAAGCATCTACAAGAGGCTTATGACGCAGCCAAATCAGAAGCCATGTCATCATTTGGCAACGACTCTGTTTATATAGAGAAATATATCGAATCTCCTCATCATGTCGAGATGCAATTTCTTGGCGATACTCATGGCAATGTAATACATCTTTTCGATCGCGAATGCTCCGTGCAACGTCGTCATCAAAAGATTATTGAAGAGAGTCCCTCTCCTTTTATCGACAATAAAACCCGTCTTGCCATGGGCGCAATAGCTGTTAAGGCAGCAAAATCAATTAACTATGTTGGAGCGGGTACGGTAGAGTTTTTAGTTGACAATAACATGAACTTCTATTTTCTTGAAATGAATACCCGTCTGCAGGTAGAGCATCCCATTACGGAAGAGGTGCTGGGGGTTGATATCGTAAAAGAACAAATTAATATTGCAAACGGAAGGAAGCTTAGCTATACTCAAAACCAACTTCATCAACGCGGTCACGCAATTGAGTGTCGTATCTATGCCGAAGATACCGAAAACAACTTCACACCCTCTCCAGGTGTAATTCATTCAATACAAACGCCCAAAGGCTTGGGAGTGCGCATCGACACACACATATATACAGGTTATGAAATTTCTATTTATTACGACTCAATGATTAGCAAACTTATTGTTTGGGCAACCAACAGAACGTATGCGCTGGAACGAATGCGGCGAGTATTATATGAGTATAAGATTACTGGGGTAAAAACAAATATCGATTACCTCCGACGAATAATGGATAACCGAGAGTTTGTACTGGGCAATTATACAACACATTTTATAGACGAAAATACTCAAAAACTACAAAAAGGCAATGAGCTCGAAGATGAGATAGAGGATATGGCAATAATTGCTGCATATATCGATTATATAGTAAATAATAATGAAACAGCTACTGCAGTTCCAGATAATCGTCCAATAAGCAAATGGCGTGCATTTGGCAAACAAAAAGGAGTTTTAAGAATATGAGAGCAAAGCTAGATAATAGGTTACGTGAGGTTGAAATGATCTCTAAAGACGGAAACAAGGTTGAGATAGCAGTAGATGGCAAAATATATGATATAGATGTGGTGATGTCCGAAAGTGGCTTCTGCTCAATAATATACCAGGGGCGCTCATATAATGCCGAGTCGGTACGACACTCTGAGGGCAGGTATACTATTACCACACATTTCAGAAATTTCGATATCGAATTGTCTCACCCTCAAAAGAAATACCTAAGAGGCAGGCAGTCTTCTAATGACGATGTGCAGGAAACTATCACTTCGCCAATGCCAGGTAAAATAATAAAAGTAATGGTTGAAGAAAACCAAGAGGTAAAACAGGGCGATCCGTTAATTGTTGTTGAGTCAATGAAGATGCAAAGTACTTACACTGCGGCACAAAATGCAATTGTAGAGAAAGTTCATATTGATGAAGGCGATTCGGTACTTCGCGATCAACTTCTCATCACTTTTAAAACTAACTAAATAGAGATATAATGACATTAAAAGATATATTTCAGGAATTTGTAGAAAAAGACAAGACTGCTGAATTGGGTGGAGGCGAAAAAGCTGTAGAAAAGCAGAAAAGAGCAGGTAAGCAAACAGCAAGAGAAAGAATAGATATGCTCCTAGATGACAACACCTTTGCGGAGATTGATAAATTTATACTTCACGACTCGCACAACTACAATATGCAAAACAAACGTGTACCCGGCGACGGTGTTGTTTCGGGTTACGGAAAGATTGAAGGCCGTCTGGTTTATGTTTATGCTTATGATTTTACTGTGTATGGAGGATCGCTATCTCGAACTAATGCAAATAAAATTGTAAAGGTACAGAAGCTTGCTCTCAAAAATGGTGCACCAATAATTGCTTTAAATGATTCTGGTGGAGCACGTATTCAAGAAGGGGTTATGGCATTAAGCGGATACTCCGAAATCTTTAATCAGAATGTAAAATCATCCGGAGTAATTCCTCAAATATCTGCAATACTCGGTCCCTGTGCCGGTGGTGCTTGCTACTCACCTGCGCTTACCGACTATATCTTTATGGTAAAGGATGAAAGTTATATGTTTGTAACCGGACCAGATGTGGTAAAAACTGTAACTCACGAGGAGTTAACTAAAGAGGAGTTGGGTGGTGCTTCTGTTCACTCTTCTAAAAGTGGAGTTGCTCATTTTGTAGGTAACGACGAAGAAGAGACTTTAATGATGATTAGAGAGCTTATTAGCTTCCTTCCATCTAATAACATGGAAGACCCTCCATTAACAACCACACGCGATACAAACACTCGCAAAACAACAGGCATAGAAGAGTTGATACCCGAAGATTCAAATATACCTTACGACATTAAACAACTTATCGAGGAGGTGGTAGACGAAAACTATTTCTTTGAAGTAATGAGCCAGTTTGCAAAAAATGTTGTCATAGGCTTTGCAAGAATGGGCGGACAACCGGTAGGTATTGTTGCCAATCAGCCAGCATATCTAGCCGGAGTATTAGATATAGATGCATCAGATAAAGCGGCCAGATTTATTCGTTTCTGCGACTGTTTCGACATTCCTCTTATCACATTTGTAGATGTTCCCGGATTCTTGCCTGGTAGAGATCAGGAGCACAATGGCATTATACGTCATGGAGCCAAAATAATGTATGCGTACGTTGAAGCTACAGTTCCTAAAATTACTCTCATTACTCGCAAAGCATACGGTGGAGCCTATGTAGTAATGTCATCAAAAGAATCAGGAGCCGATTTAAACCTTGCTTACCCAAATTCAGAAATTGCTGTTATGGGTGCCGAGGGTGCCGTTAATATACTATACAGATCATCAAATGAAGAAGAGCGCAAAGAAGCAATAAAAGAATACAGCAATCTATTTTCTAACCCATACAGGGCGGCCGAGAAAGGTTATATAGATGAAATTATTTTGCCTGCCGACACCCGTATAAAAATAATACAGGGACTCGAAATGACTGCAAATAAAACCGCAAGCAATCCTCCTAAAAAACATGGCAACTCACCGTTATAATGAATTGGATACTATTATTAGTTGGCGGACTCTTCGAAGCCATATTTGCCTTTAGTCTGTCTAAAATTTCTCTTACTTCGGGTAAAGAGATGTATTTATGGGTACTGACATTCATTTTGTCAGTATCAATGAGTATGCTGATGTTATATAAAGCAATAGACAATGGCGTAAGTGTTAGTGTGGGCTATGCAGTGTGGTCGGGCTTAGGAGCTACATTCACAGTACTTGCCGGTATATTCATTTTAAAGGAGCCAGTATCGGCATTAAAATTACTTTTCCTTTGTACCCTCATAATTTCAATTGTAGGATTAAATATTATTTCTCACAAATAGTATTTGAAGTTAATTATCTCATCTAATGAATTGAGCGCAACTAATACAAAATAAAATATTCTGAAGTAAATAATTTTTCTCCTAAATATATTTGCAAATTAGATAACAAGTATAAGTAAGTACCGCTTGTAGGAACGATTAAACCAATTTGTTTGTAACTTGTTCATAACCTGTTCAAAGCTTGTTAATAAATACACTCCATAATATTTGCATATTAATTTGATAAATAATTATATTTGCAATGAACAAAAACGAGAGAGTATCGTTTTATAGTTAAAGATGACAGAAAAGGAGTTCTTTGAAATTTTGCAAAAGACATAAAAAGATTATCATTCTAGAGATGATTAAACTTGTTTAATCAATCTCCGATGTTTATAATAACTAAAAGCTTATTTGTTTTTTTTCATACAAACTGAATGATATATCTATGCATCATGCGATAAAGTATCAGCATTTAGAAATACATTTCTAACGAAATTATTACTACTTACTGCAAATGCCAAGAAGATTAAGAATTGTTTTATTTACTACATAATTTCATTCGTGAAATTTATAGTATTTATTTCGTGCTGAATTTATTTAAAATCAAGGTTTTTCTAATTCTGCTTCACGATCTGGAAAATTAGTATCTAACGATTCAATTGTTATCGAACCGAATGATATATAAGACTTCTCAGAGCAGCTTAATCAACCTAAAAAACTGATCAAGACGTTATTTGAAGTATCCGCATTCTGAAGTATTAGCACTTAGATAATTAGAATGAACCTCAACGTTTGTTTCTATTTTTTAAGTTTTTTAATCTTCATTAGATATTTACACTTTATCATCATTAGCAAATGTCTGAGTAAAATGATAAGGACTCCTTCTTTATACAAAAAAGCTGACTCAATAGTCGGCTTTTTTTTATGTCTCAATTCAACGTATATATCAATTCAACGTAAGTATCATCTTATTATCACTAGCCATCTTACGCATATTCAAAATAGCATATCGCATTCTACCTAATGCTGTATTTATACTAACACCAGTTATGTCTGCAATCTCCTGAAAACTTAAATCTTTATAATACCTCATCACAAGAACCTCACGTTGCTTGTCGGGCAAATAACATACAAGCTTTTTAACGTCTTGCAGGACTTGAGCTTTAACTAAATGCGACTCAAATGTATCATCGCAAAGATTTACATTATTCAATAAATCAACCTCGTACGAATCGTTAAATATAGTGTTTTCGTGTTTCTTTTGCCTAAAGAAATCGATCATCAAATTATGAGCTATCCGCATAACCCATGCCTTAAACTTACCGGTTTCGGTATATTTGCCATGCCTTATAGTTGTTATGGCTTTTATAAAAGTGTCTTGGAAGATATCGTCTGCCAAATCAGCATCTCTTACTGTATAATTAATGTACGCATATACGGTTTGTTTGTGCCTTTCAAGAAGTGTGTCAAATGCTGTATCATTGCCATCAGCATACAAAACAACCAACTGCTCATCGGTCATCGCTGAGTAATTATCCATAGCTTTACTGCTTAAATCTTTATGTTAATTTAGTTGAGTAAAGAGGACTTATAGGCAATTATTTTAGAGTTTATTATTTATCACTAACAAAAGCAAAGAAAAACAAAAAGTTGGATATATGCAAACAACTTAAAATAAAAATTTATCTTTGTTCAATTGGAGCTATCCTAATTCTAATGAAATAAGTTTATTATGAATATGAATTTGAGGCATTTGTTAAATATCACTTTTTTGTTTACTGCATATATTTGCTATGGGCAAGAAGCCAAAGTCACTTATCCCGACAGCACAAAAATTGATATAACTAAATCAATTCTAATTGAAAATGAATTGAATAATTATGACCAGATCAATCTAAAATTCCCTCGATTAAACCCTGCCGATAAACTTCAACCTCAATTTAGCCCTTTCCAGAGATTTACTCTCACTCCCCCTAATTATACTAGAAATGGAATACTGCCCGATATACATTGGAACGGTATTGCTTCTGATTTCATATTTTCTAAAAGTAGTACTGCCGTAGCTACAGCTATGCCTACAAGTAGATTGCTTCTGCACTCGTCGGCCACCCTTGGAATAATTGAAACTCCTTTTTTTGGCAAGGCAAATTTTTATTCAATTAATGCAGGTGGAATCTATGCTGTTTCTCCTTTTCTAAATGTCGGACTAAGGGGTGGATACTTCTCCAATTATGATATTATACCCACTTGGAATATTGGGGCAGATGCAAGCTATGTTATAAATCCTAATTTGATGGTCGACGGATCAATAACTTATATGGAAACAGCAAATAATTACTTTGGTGTTAATCAAGCCGTAGTTACAGCAGACCTGCATAGTCGCTACCGCATCAATAACGATTGGTTCTTAAACGCTTATGGAGGCGCACCAATAAAACAATTTAATAATAATCCCAGTCAGCCTATGTTGCCTATGATGAGCACTCCTTACTTTGGTGGAACTGTCGAGCATTGGTTTAAACCAACAATGGGTGTTGAAGGTGGTATGATTTGGAGCAGAGATATGATGTCGGGGAAGATGAGACCACGCCCAAAACTTGAGCTCAAATTTAGACCGGGAAGATGATTATAAGCCTTAAACAGACAATTTAAACACTATATATAGCACATACAATACAAGAAATGTAGCTCCCTGCCAGCGACGAATGCTTGCACTCTTCTTCATAAATAACCAAAGCAATATTCCGATGGCTACAACTACAAGTGAGTCTATGTAGTTTATTTGGGGTGTGCTTATGGGATGTACTAGTCCGGTTACTCCCAGGATCAAGAGGATGTTAAATATATTTGAACCTACAATATTTCCTATGGCAATATCTGAGCGTTTTTTTATGGCTGCCACAACTGATGTCGCTAGCTCTGGCATACTGGTGCCGGCTGCCACAATGGTTAAACCAATCATTGCTTCTGACATACCCAGTCGCTCGGCAATGATTATAGCATTCACAACCAGCAGGTCTGAGCCATATACCAAGGCTATTAGTCCCACCACTATAAATATTATATCAAGCGACCAGTGTTTTGTTAACTTTATATCATCGTCTTGGTCTGTATTGGATTTGCTCTTTTTACTTTTTTTTGATGATACAAGTAAATATATTGTGTATGTTAAGAATAGCAGTGTCAATAACAGCGCTTCAATTCTTGATATCCTGGAATCTAAAAACAGTAATAGGAAAAGTACCGAGGTTAATATCATTACCGGTACATCAAACTTCAATAGCTGTTTCTTTGCCAATAAAGGATATATAATTGCAGAGAGGCCTAAGATAATGCCTATGTTAAATAGATTTGAGCCCAGCACGTTGCCAACTGACAGGGCACTCTGCCCATGTAAGGCTGCTTTAACGCTCACTACCAGCTCGGGCAAGCTGGTACCAAGTGAAACTATAGTTAATCCAATTACAAGTGCACTAATGCCTAAACGCTTTGCCAGTGATGATGCACCAAACACCAGTCCCTCAGCCCCATAATAAAGTATCAATAACGATATTAATAACCAAACAATCTCCATAATTTATCTTTTTTATAACCTTGAAGACAAAGGTAATTAATTAGAGCAAAAAAAACCGGACTCTCTTATAGTTGGTCCGACTTTTTTAGTTTATTAAGCTTATGCGATTAATTAAAGTTAGTTCAGATTTATTTTCCTAGGCTTAATCATATTCTCGGGTTTAAGTACTTCATCCAGCAAATCTTTATCCATTAAACCCTGATCTAAGATAATATTGTATATCTTTTTGCCCGTTAGCATAGCTTCTTTAGCTATCTTAGATGAGTTTTCGTAACCAAGGTATGGGTTAAGAGCAGTAACCAATCCTATAGAATTCATAACCATCTCTTTGCAATGTTCTTCGTTGGCGGTTATGCCCACTATGCACTTTTCTCTTAAGGTGTCCATGCCATTAATCAGTATATCTATACTCTCAAGTAGCGAAAATGCTATTATTGGTTCCATTACATTAAGTTGCAGCTGACCTGCCTCTGAGGCCATAGTAATTGTGAGATCGTTGCCCACTACCCTATATGCTATTTGATTAACTACCTCGGGGATTACCGGGTTTACTTTTCCGGGCATGATAGAAGATCCCGGTTGCATTGGTGGAAGGTTGATTTCATTTAAACCTGTTCGTGGGCCCGATGATAGGAGTCGCAAGTCATTTGATATCTTTGATAGTTTTATAGCTAACCTTTTTACAGTAGATGAGTTCATAACAAATACACCCGTATCGCTTGTTGCCTCAATCATGTTTGGAGCCTCTCTGAGTGGTATCTGTGTAATCTGTGCAAGATGGCGGGTTACAAGAGGAGTATAATCTGGGTCGGAATTTATACCTGTGCCAATTGCAGTGGCTCCCATGTTAATCTCGAGGAATAAATCTCTGTTTTGTTTTATTCGTTGTACCTCTTCATTGAGGGTATATGCAAATGCTTCAAACTCTTGTCCCAGTGTCATTGGCACGGCATCTTGTAATTGAGTGCGACCCATTTTAATGACTTGAGAGAACTCTTTGCCTTTTTCTCTAAATGCTTCAACCAGTTTTTCGAGCGACTTCATTAAATCGCCAATATGACGATATAATGCTATTTTCATTGCCGATGGGTAAGCGTCGTTGGTAGACTGCGATAGGTTTACATGATTATTGGGGTGGCAGTGTATATAATCGCCTTTCTCGTAGCCCAATATTTCAAGTGCCCTGTTTGCTACCACTTCATTTATATTCATGTTAGTGGAGGTTCCGGCGCCCCCCTGTATCATATCAACAACAAAATACTGGTGTAGCTTGCCTTCTTTTATTTCTTGGCATGCTTCTATAATTGCATTGGCAATATCTTCATCCATCAATTTAAGATCTCTGTTGGCCAATGTTGCCCCTTCTTTTACATCGGCAAGGGCAACAACAAATTGAGGGTAATGGTAGAGTTTGGTGCGACTGATACTGAAGTTCTCGAGTGCTCTTTGTGTTTGAATTCCGAAGTAGTGCTCTATTGGGATTTCTCTTTCTCCTAATAAATCTTTCTCTTTACGCGTTTTACCGCTTAATTTTAAATTTCTTAGATCCATAGTTTTATTAATTTTTTAAGCTCTGATATTAGAGGCAACTGATAAATAATATAATTTATTGATTAATAATTTTATTAGAATGGATATCCTATTGCAAAATGAAATGCAAAGTCTCTATTAAAGTTTGGTTTAAATATTGTCCAACGCGATCCTTCGGGTAGTGCGGGGTTGTGTGCTTTCATACCTCCATCTACTCTTATTAGGAGGAAGTTGAGGTCGAATCGTACACCTATTCCATATGCCACACCTAGCTCTTTATAAAAATCGCTGAAATTAAATAAACCCCCGGGTTGCTCAACATATTCTTTTATTGTCCATATATTACCGACATCTACAAAACCGGCAAGTTCTATTAGTTTTGATACCTTGCGCCTGTACTCTACACTAAAATCTAGTTTAATTTCACCTACCCTGTGACCAAAATCGTGACCTGTTGAGTCTCTGCTGTATGTGCCCGGTCCAAGTGTTCGGGTGCTCCATCCTCTTACGCTATTGGCGCCGCCTCCAAAATATCTCTTCTCAAATGGCATAACATCCGAGTTGCCATACGGCACTGCCACTCCCAAAGAAAGGTGTGCTGCAATGGTTTTGGTGTTGTCTAATCTAAAGAGTGGTGCAATATCAAAATCGCCCTTCACGTATTCTGAGTATTGTATTCCAAAGAACTCCTCTACGCCCCTATCGTTTTGCTTGCCGCCACCCATGCCGGTAATTATGCGGGGTAGCCAGCCTGCAACCTCTATTCCGGATTTTATTCGAAATGGAATATTGGGCATGTCGCCTCGGGATATACGGTTGTAATTGGTATAGGTAATATTGTATGATGAACGAACAATAAGTTGCTCGTCGTAACTATAACGTAATATAGGGTTTACATCTTCACTGAGGTAAAGATCTTTAAATCGTTGCGACGACCAGGGCATTCTAACATAGGTGACACCCAATGGCTCTAATGTATTTACTAGTTTCCATTCCATTGACGACCATTGAAAGCGGTTTGCCAGATTGAAGAATTGACGAAAATATTCGGGTCTTTTCTGAAAGTTGGCTCCAATTGAAAACTCTGTTGATGCCGATGGCTGATCTCTAAGTTGCTTCAATACCCATGGCAGCAGCAATTGCGGAATTGATAGAAACACCTCGGCGCCATATTCGTAATAGCTGTTGTCAAGCAAGTCGAGACTATCCGTTGCACGTATAAATTCATATGCTGCATTTAATCTCACTCTAAATGTTTCGCCACCGTTTAAAAAATTGCGGTGTTCATAGGTCAGGTTGCTTCCTACACCCAGGTCGCCCGCCGAGTTTGTGCCATCAACCCCAAACTGCATATAGTGAACATTACCTGGGAACAAAGAGATTTTTGAATCGAGTAAGGTCGAGTCGTTCCTAACTACCGGAGTTAGGTTTATAGCCGTTTGATTAATGGGGCCCATGCCGTTAAGCGACGAGTAAGTTCTTTCCACTATACGATCTGAGTATAGCCTGCCAGGTCTTAGAAAAGTGTTGTAATAAACAGCTCTTGCAGTAAGAAACGGGTCCTTCTCTTGCACAATGCTTATTCCTCTATATTCTATGGTATCCAGGTTTATATGCTTAGTGGAATCGTCTAGCACATCTGATCTTATACCATTAATAACTAAAACATCACCTATATAATATTGACTAAATCTTGTGCTATCGGTTGGGTTGTTTAATGTTAATGTTACATCTACTTCATTCTGACCAACTGTTGTATCGGCTAAGAAAATAAAGTTTTCTTTTGAGAAGTTATAATATCCTCTGTTTTTGAGCATGGTAGTCATATTTTCTCTTCCCTGCTCAAGCACCTCAAGATCAAATATATCGTTTTCTTTAATAATATCTAACCTGTTTGTGGTGCTTAGTATATTGTAGATGGTGGTGTCTACCGAGTTTATTGTATCATTAAAATTTCGTATACGGTGTGGCTCGTTACCAATTACATCATAAATAACTTCTGCTTTTTTATCTTCTTTTATTACCGTTGTATCCACTTCTGCATTGAGATATCCTTTATTGCTTAAATGTAAACGAATCTGTTCTGCAGAGATTATAGCTAACTGCTCGTTATATAAAACAGGTGGTTCGCCATATTTTAGTAATTGGCGATTAAGCCAAGTAGAGTCGTTGTCTGGAATATTGTACATGTGCAACTTCCATTTTCCTATAAGCGGTATTGATGAATTGGGCTTTTGTCTGAGGTATGGTTTAAGATCTGATGATCCTATTCCTTTTATATCAGATTTAATATCTACCTTATCGAGCAGATAACTACCATCGGGCACCTTTTTTGTGACATTGCATGATGATAATATCAACAATGTAAACACAAACCATATATATGTCTTTACCTGTCTATTCATTTTCATCTTTTGGCCTTATAAACCTAAACCTTAGAAGATCTCTAAAAGATTGTGCCTCGCGGGTAACAACAACTCCTACACCTTGTGTGGTGGGATTGCGACGATAGAAACGATCATTTGCCCTGTTATAGGCACGAAGCATTAACCAGTTTTTTAAATCATATTCAAGTTCAAACTCACCCATAAAAGCTTGCTCTGATGCCATCATACTGTTATCGCCATAACTAAGATTGGTGGATAAACGCAAGCGATTATTAAGTAGTCGCGTAGATACATCAAGTCCCATTCGCACGTTATCTAATGTACCGTCAACCGATTCCAGGTTAGTGCTCACCGTCCAGTTGTCACTTAGAGCATTTGCAAACAGTGCATCCAACCCCCTTGATAAAGTGTTTGCAGCAAATTTTGAGAACATAGAACCGCCAAAATTGAGGTCGGGTGACCCTTCTGAAGGGATGAAGCTACCGGTGGTTGCGAGGTATGCAAACTGAAGTATTTTTGTTTCTTCATCGCTGATAAAACTATTTACTCGTTGTTGTATGTCGTTTGTACTCTCTGGTAATTCTATATCATACTGAAGGTCCATTGCTTCAAGATCCCCTCTTATTTGTAGTAACGCGTTTACCGGCACTCGTGTATTTACCATTTCTGTTGTGAAGGTTGGACTAAGAGCTGCTAAATCTGCTCGTACGGGCAAGAAAGCAATAATATTAAACTGAGTATTCATAGGGTTGCCTTCCATCGTGAGGCGACTACCTTCGCGTATACTAAAGTCTATTGTTCTTAGGTTTTGAAGGTTGTAATGAAATTTACCACTGTTTATTTCATAATCGCCATAGAGTAGCACAGGAGGCGTAGATTTGGAATTGTAGTTTATACTAATCTCTCCACCTCCGCTTACTTCTAGTGCATTCCCGGTGGTGGGGTCTAATACAACCTTTGCCTCCAGCAGTGGCGTTAAGTTTACCGTTGCTTTCATTATAATGGGTATGGCGGTGGCGGGGCGACGGTTTGTTTTGTTAGTGGTCTCGTCTTTTATTCTAAGAAATGCAAGCGAATCCTCCTGCTCTGTATTAATATAAATGACTCCGCTATATTCTGTTGCTTTGGCTGTTTGAGGAAGTACAAATGTTAGTTCTGATTCACTTTCTGTGGTTAGATTAGCATCGCCATATATTCCGTTTGGAGAACCGGTTAGATTGAGCTTACCCGATATTCTCATATCTCCATAAACCATCAGATCGGTTCGCTCTTTATTGTTCAACAGCATAAAATCATCGAGTGTTATACCTGCTGTATAAACGAGGCGACCAAAGTTTGTGTGTGTTAATTTTAAATTGAGATTTGCTGTTTTACCATTTTGATCTCGAATTACAAGACCATCGAGTCCCACGTTATCTCTGCTAATCTCAATGGTATCTGACATGTAATAGGTTACATTGGTAAATGCCACCTTCATTTTGCCTTCGTCTATGCCTAGCCACCCTTCTGTTATTGGTTCTGCCAGCGAGCCGGATATATTGATACTTGAGTTTAGCCTACCCGTTAGCTCGCTTAGTGCAGAGGCTGCAAGTGGTTGAAGAGCATACAGCTCAAAATTTTCCATTGTAAGATTTACATCCATAGGGTTAGGGCTATTATCTCCCGTAGGAACAAACCCTCCAATATTTAGTTTTCGCTCTCCCTTATTTACAAGTTCTGCACTCAAGCTTAATCCTGAAAACATCTGATCCCAATTGCCCTCTATTTGCAGTGTACCAATAGTGTCGGAGTGAACAGTTATATTTTCTATACGCAACGCCTCTGTTCTAATCATAGGGGTTTCAAGTGCTTGGCGAACAAAAATTTCTCCATTGATAGAGCCAGAGAAGTTGGGGACATTGAATGCCGCCAGGATATTCGACAGCTCGGTGTTATTAAAATAGATACGAATATTATCAGCTTCACTTTTTGAAGCTATTCCTTCTATACCCAAAAGAAGCATTTCATTTTCTCTAATACCAAAATTGTCTATTGTTATTCTGTCTTTGATATAAACAATTGATGCTTCGCTGATATCAACTTTAGTATTATTGAAATCTACAGATGTAGAGTGTATTGTTATGTTTGTTGTCAGTTCATCCATTGCGTTTCGATTGAATCCTAATGAAATGAGCAATTCGCCATCGGCATGACTATTACTCTTTTCAACATCAAAACCTATTCTATTTATTATCGAGTCATTTGCAACACTGCTATTTAATTTAGCATTTATATAACCATTATTCTGTACGAGGTAACTGTTTAAATCTAAATTAACACCCGAAGATCTGCTATTTAAATTGACGTTGGTTTGTCTCACATCATTATTACCGAACATTAATCGCGGCACATACGCATCTAACGTCAACCCGGTTTGTTGTGCCATATCTATAGTTCCATTGATTGTAGCTTCCTCTACGTTATAAAATGGAAGTGCAAATGTATAAGAGAAATCCTCGGTATTGTTTAGTGTAATTTTAAAATCAAAATTGTTTTTACCGGCTGATAATTGTAAATCGGAACCTGTTGATTGTAAATCAGAAACATTACCTGATGTTTGTGAATAAGCATAAGTTGTTGTTGATTGTGAACCGGTATGTGTTTGGGCCATTTGCAATAACGACGGCAAATGAGGTTGTAATTGTCGCTTAAACTCATCTGCTATGGTTGTGAAATAGTAATCACCTGTAACTTCGGCCTCCAGGAAACTCGACATCAACTGAATTTTCTTACCCTCTCCCTCATCTGCAAGGGCTTGCAGGTAAATGGGACCCGGATTATAAATAAAGTTGCTATCTACAATTGAGGTGTTGTCAATTATAAGTGTTCCGGCAATATCATCTATTGTATTTCCCGACATATTGGCATCTATGCTTGTAGATAACACTGGCGATTTCCAGTTCTCCATCATAAGGAAAGGTCTCATATCAAGCTCCTCAACATCTCCTTTTACAATAAATGCCAGTTGATTGCCAAAAGTGAGATCACCAAATATGTTGAATTTATTACCGGGTGAGTCCATATTAATGGTTGCAGCTACGTTATTGCCCTGATATAGACCATCAAAATTGATATCATTGTATGTAAACTCTTTATAATCAACCGACTGAATACTACCATCGGCAGCAACAGAAATAATACCTCCGCGTGGTATATCTACTTTTACATCTGTGCGCAAGGTGGTATTTCCTACACCGGCACCTTCACCGATTATATTTGCTACTTGGAAATTGTTGACTGCAACCGGCCCTTGTAAGTTTAGGTTTTTAAAACCTGTACTTATTCTTCCTACACCATTGAGATCTACACTGCCCTGCTCGGTTTTGACGTTACCATTATATCTAAATTGACTGAGCTTGCCAAATGCAGTAAGTTTTACACCTACATCACCCAAAGCAACCAATTGATGGACAGAACTATATTCAGGAGCCCAAACTTTTATAAGTGCTTCTAAATCTTTCTGATTGGTTTGAACCATTCTTAAATCTGCCCTTAGGTTGCTATTATTAAAGTTGCTGTAGTCAGATATCATTCCCGAAATATTTAATTTTGTATCGGTTCCATACTCAAGTTCAAGTTTGGCAAGATTGGCCTCTGGCAAGGTACCATCTGCTTCAATATTTAGCGATAGCATCTTATCTAAACCATTTAGAGGTGAATAAAAAATGCCAACATCTTTTGGATCTATCTGGTCGCTCGAAAGCTTTAAAGCGAATGCTTTAGTTCCTAAATGGTAACTAGCATCACGTAGTTGCAAATCGGTATGATTTAATTCAAGGTGCAACCTCCTGCTCTTTAAAAGAGAGTCTTTGCCAACTATCTCTGCCTCTAGCTTATTGAGTAAAACGCCTGAGTTTATTTCGTTGAAACTTAACAGCTTCACCTTTGCACTCATATCATTTATAGATACAAAATCTGCAGATGCTCTGAAGTTTAAATTCTCAACTTCGATATGATTAGTGTTGAACTGACCAGGTGTATGTGGTGCAGATAAGACATTATAGCTTAAATTTCCATTCTTAAGTATAACATCTTGGGCACTAATTTGCCAAGCTTTCTTTTCTATTACTATTGTGTCTTTTTCAACTACAAGAGAATCGAGTATAAATTGAAAATTGAAGGGATCTTCGGGTGTATTTCTGTTAACATTGGCTACAAAATCCTCTAACACTACTTTATGTGCAGTTATCCTGTCTTTTAATAGGTCAAGTGCTCTAATTCTAACAGAGATGCTCTTGGTATATAATAGAGTATCTTGCTGTTGATCTTCAACATAAAGTCCAATGAGCTCTACAGAATTGAGCATACGTATACGAATTCCTTCAAGCTGGGAATTCGTGCCTAGTATATTACCAATTTTATTTAATGCAAAATCTGCTGCTTTTTTTTGCACTTGAGGAATGCTAAAGGTCAAAAAGAGTAATATATTAAGCAGTATAATACTGATAACAATAATTGCGAATATGCGTAATATCTTTTTAATCAATTGTAGTTTAGTCAATAAATTTAATTATATCTTAATTAGATAAATATAACTTTTAAAGCATTCTTAAAGTTTACAATAATACAAAAAAAATAGATAGTTAATGAGTGCTGAATTTCATTTTAACCAATTTACATGATTATTTGATGTTTTTCCATATGATGGAGCTATCACCATAACTTAGAAACCTGTAGTTGTTATTTAATGCATAATCATAGATACTCATCCAGTTCTCTCCTGCAAAGGCGGAAACAAGTAAAAGTAGAGTACTTTGTGGTTGATGAAAATTAGTAATTAACGCATCCGGATAATGAAACGTGTAACCTGGCGCTATCATCAATCTGGTAGATGAAATAAGGTTATCTTGTCCGCTTTTATCGAGATAATCTATTATCGCTTGCAGAGAAGCTGAGGGGGTAAGAGATGTTGAAGGGTTAAGATAAGGCGAGGGATGGATTGAGCTATTTTGTGTCTCGTGTTCCTCCTCACACAGTTCTTCGTATGGCTCCCACTGGTTGACCGACAAATTGCTTGCACTAATTTTAGGATTTGAAATAAGTTTTTTACCGATGTAATATAAACTCTCGAGTGTACGCATAGAAGTGGTTCCTACAACCACGATTTTGCCTTTATGGTTATATATCTTATTAATTGTTTCCTTAGAAACCGAAAAGAACTCGTTATGCATCTCATGCTCTGCAATATGTTCAGATTTTACCGGTTTAAATGTACCGGCCCCAACATGAAGAGTTACATGTGCAGTTTTGATCCCTTTCTCTTCTAATGCTTTTAATATCTCGGGGGTGAAATGAAGTCCTGCCGTTGGTGCTGCAACAGAACCTTCTACGTGAGAATATACAGTTTGATATGTTTCATCGTCCGAATCCTCCGCCTCTCTGTTTAAATACGGAGGAATGGGCAACTTGCCTGCTACCTCAATAATTTCGGGAAAAGTGTATTCTGAATTATCCCATGTGAATTTGATAATTGAATCGGTTGTTGTAGATTGCTCACCTTGGGGGACAGTTATTCTTTCTGCTTTTAATGTTACACTAACTCCATTAATTTTTATGATCATATTAAGTGATCCAGATTTCCATCTACGCGAGTTGCCAACCATACATACCCATGAACAACTATGGGTTTGAGCAAAACTTTCGGTGTAGTCTGAAGGATTGAATGGTGAGAGACAAAAAATCTCTATACCTGCCCCGCTATCTTTTTTAAATAACAAACGAGCATGAATAACTTTTGTATTATTCATAATAAGTAGAGTATCGTTTGGAAGATAGTCTGTTAGATTGTTGAAAGTTTGAGATTGAATGCTCGTTCTACCTCCTTCTGCATCTCCATATATGAGTAATTTAGAATGATCTCTTACTGATAATGGGTATTTAGCTATTTTATCGTCGGGAAGCGGATAATTGAAATCAGCAATTCTTATCTTATGGACGGTATCTTTTTTCATTTTTTAATTCATTTATTCCGCAAAATTACTCAACTTTGCAAGAGTCAACAAAAATATTTTCACCAACGGCTTTAATCTTATTATTTTGAAGGAGGTGAATTGAATAAACTACACGATGAGAAAATTATATATAGGAGACAAAGTTAGATTCCTTAATACAGTGGGAGGAGGAACTGTGAAAGGTTTCCAAAACAAACAAATTGTAATAGTGGAAGATGAGCATGGTTTTGATGTGCCTGTGCTTATTACCGAATGTGTTGTGGTGGAATCCGCTTCTGATGAGAAGATGGGCATGATTCCGGAAGAAAGTGATGATAAGTCAGAAAATGAGACATATGAGCCTGTGAGCAGGGTTGGCAAAGAGAGTGAATCGCGACCAGAAGCTAAAGTGGATAGTTATTATGTACCTGAAGAGACGGTTGAGGGCGAGAGCATTACGGCATGTTTAGCTTTTCTGCCTATGGATATAAAGAGCTTGTCCACAACTACTTATGAGGCTTATTTTGTGAATGATAGTAATTACTATCTATTTTTTAATTACATGAGCAGAGAAAATAACTCATGGAAGTCGCGCTTTTCGGGCACAGTTGAGCCTAACACAAAAATATTCTTAGAGGAGTTTGACAAGAGTGTACTTAATGATATCGAGAAGGTTGCAATTCAATATATCGCTTTTAAACATGAGAAAACTTTTAAGTTTAAAAATCCTTGTTCTGTTGAACTTCGTATTGACACAGTGAAATTCTACAAACTACATAGTTTTAAAGAGAACGATTACTTTGATGATAATGCAATTGTATATTATATAATGCGCGATGATGTTCCTGAGAAAGAAATACTTGTATCCGCAGGAGATGTGGAGCGTGCATTGAAAGAAAAGCAGATTGAGCTGAAAAGACCCGCAAGGCAGCGTATAGAGAGGAAAGAAAGGAATCCAATTATTGAGGTTGACCTGCATATAAATGAACTGCTTGACTCAACTGCAGGAATGGATAATGCAGCTATTTTGGAATACCAGCTCAACAAATTTCATGAAACTATGAGAAATAGCTTGAAGTTTAAAAACAGGAAAATTGTTTTTATTCATGGTAAGGGCGATGGTGTATTAAAAACAAGTTTAATTAATGAGTTGAAAAAAAAATATCCTAGTTGTCAGTATCAGGATGCCTCTTTTCAGGAGTATGGCTATGGTGCCACTATGGTAATTATTAAATAAAAACTAATAAATAATGAAAAAAATAACTAAAACTCTAGTTTCTTTAATTGTTCTGTTTTCTTTAACCTTCACACCTTCGTGTGATGTAATGAATAATATAGGGGGTGCTTACAGACTTTCGCAAAGTATTTATAAATATAGTTCACTGAACGATATTCAATTGGCTGGCATGAAGCTTGGCAATGCTTCTAGTATATCAATTTCTAATCTTGCATCTATTGCAACAGTTTTGGCTGGTGGTAATTCGCAAACCATACCATTTAGCATGACATTAAATATGGATGTTACAAACCCTAACACTGCAGCGGCATTTTTGGACGCTCTTGATTACCAAATAATTATTAACGATCTAGAGTTTGTTGAAGGTAAAATGGATATGCCCATTCGTATTGAGCCGGGTGAGACAAAGGTTGTTCCTATTCCTGTGAGTGTTGATTTAAGGAGTTTGATAAACCGCTACTCGCAAGAGAGAGTAACTAAAGAGATGAGCTCTTTTTTGGGTATCACACCTAATGAAACAACTGTTATGGTGAAGTTATGGCCTAAACTTACGGTAGGAAACACGTTGGTAAAGGTTCCTGCAGCCATTCCGGTGGAGTTTAAATTCGGCGGCAGATAAAAAAAGCACTATCTTTGTAGTTAATTGAATAAGTAAGAATTTAGTAAGATGCAAAAACCCTCAATTCCTAAAGGTACACGTGATTTCTCGCCCGAAGAGATGGCGAAACGCAACTATATATTTGATACAATCAAAGAGGTTTATAAATTATATGGCTTCAGTCAGATTGAGACTCCAGCAATGGAGAACCTAAATACTCTGATGGGGAAATATGGTGAAGAGGGTGATAAGCTTCTTTTTAAGATTCTAAATTCAGGTGACTTCTTGCGCAGCATGAGCAATGAGGATATTGATGAAGGCAACTCTGTTAAGACTGCCAACAAGATATCTGAAAAGGGTTTAAGATATGATCTTACAGTGCCGTTTGCAAGGTATGTTGTGATGCATAGAAATGAAATAACTTTTCCTTTCAAGAGATATCAAATTCAACAAGTCTGGAGGGCCGATCGTCCGCAAAAGGGTCGTTATCGCGAATTCTATCAATGTGATGCCGATATAGTTGGCTCGGACTCTCTTTTAAATGAGGTGGAACTGCTTCAGATAATTGATGAGGTTTTTACTCGTTTTGGCATTAATGTATCTATCAGGATTAATAACAGAAAAATATTATCGGGTATTGCAGAAATAATTGGTGAAGCCGACAATATTACAGTTATCACTACAGCAATTGATAAGATTGATAAAATTGGTGTAGAGAAAGTTAATGAAGAGTTAAGCTTAGCCGGTATTAATGATGCGGCGATACAAAAACTTCAGCCAATACTTCAGCTTAGTGGAACCACAAGTGAGAAACTGCTTGAGCTAAGAGGTCTTTTTGAGGCTTCGGAGATAGGACAAAATGGTGTTGAAGAGATGGAGTATATTTTTAATAAGTGTGCCGCTCTTCAATTGAAAAACGAGCTTGTGCTTGATTTAACTCTTGCCAGAGGGCTTAACTATTATACTGGTGCAATTATTGAGGTGAAAGCGCTTGATGCGCAGATGGGCAGTATAACAGGTGGAGGAAGGTATGATAACTTAACTGGTATATTTGGACTTAAAGATGTTTCGGGTGTTGGTATTTCATTTGGTGCCGATCGTATTTATGATGTACTCACCGACTTAAGTCTTTTCCCCAATAACTTTTCTCACTCTACCGATCTTTTGTTTGTTAATTTTGGAGAGAAAGAGTCTGACTTCATATTACCCCTAATTACTAAAATGAGAAAATCAGGAGTACGCTGTGAGCTATATCCTGAGTCGGCTAAAATGAAGAAGCAATTATCGTATGCCGATACTAATAATATCCCCTATGTTGCACTTATAGGGGAAAATGAAATGAAAAACAGTTCTGTTACTCTTAAGAATATGATTTCGGGTGAACAGAAAACTGTTTTAGTTGATGATTTAAAGAGGAAGTTTATTTAGCTAGCTTTACGTCTACAGCATTTACACCCTTTAGTCCGTTTTCTAATCTATAGGTTACCAGGTCATCTTCTCCTATTCCATGCTCTGCATTGCTTTTATGGAAAAAGAACTTTCTTGGACTATTTGCTTCTTTGATAAAGCCAAAACCTCTGCTTTCATCATAGAAGTCTACCCTGCCTGTTGGGTCGCCTACTACCTCTACTACTTCTTGTGGAGGTATTGATATTTCGATATCTTCAAGTGCTATAGCATCGGCTTTTGAAGGTTCTGGACGTTCGTCAGTGATTACACCGTGGGCATCAACATATGCAATCATATCTTCAAAACTATCCGTTGGTTGGTTCTTTCGAGCTTCTCTTCTTAATTGTTTCTCTTTTCTTTTCTGGCTTTTGTTTTTTTCTATTTCTCTTTTATTAAATGAATTTGATTTTGCCATTGTTTATTTTTAAGTTGTTTTTTGAGTTAATTTCTATTATCGCTACAGATTGAAAGATAATTGTATGTCGGCAAGTCGTTTGATAGTCGACTATTTGAGTTTCAATATGTAATGCGAAGGTGCAAATTTAATAAAAATTCTTGAATTTATCAAGCTCGATTTTTTTTGTCAATCAAAATACATTTTCTTTGCACAAAAAATTTGTTCAAATGCTCTCTATAGAAAATATCACAGTTGAATTTGGTGGCTTCACTCTTTTAGATAAAATCTCTTTTGTTCTCAATAAAAATGAACGGGTAGCACTTACGGGTAAAAACGGTGCAGGAAAATCTACTCTGCTTAAGATTATGGCAGGTATACAATCTGCTACAAAAGGCAATGTATCAACCCCCAAGGATATAACTATAGGTTACCTTCCTCAACAAATGATATTGGATGATAGCCGCACAGTTATGGAGGAGGCTTCACTGGCATTTGAACATCTGCAGCAGATGGATGAAGAACTGAATAGACTACACAATGAGATGGCAGAACGAACAGATTATGAGTCTGATGCATATCATAAGATTATTGAAAAGGCAACCGACCTACAGGAGCTATTACAGATTTCTGATATTCATAACTTTGAAGCAAAAGTTGAAAAAACACTGATGGGACTTGGTTTTTCCAGAAGTGATTTCAATAGACCAACAAAAGAGTTTAGTGGTGGATGGAGAATGAGAATTGAGCTGGCTAAAATATTGCTGCAATCTCCCGAAGTATTACTGCTTGATGAACCCACCAACCACCTCGATATAGAATCTATTCAGTGGCTTGAGAACTTTCTCTTAAATGAAGCTAACGCTGTTATGCTTGTGTCGCACGACCGCGCTTTTCTAGATGCTGTGACAAATAGAACTATTGAAATTGTACTTGGAGATGTACATGATTATAAGGTTAACTATTCTAAGTATGTTGAACTTCGAAAAGAGCGGAGAGAGCAACAAATAAGATCGTTTGAGAATCAACAAAAACAAATAAAAGAGACTGAAGATTTTATTGAGCGTTTTAGATATAAGCCTACAAAATCAAATCAGGTTCAATCGCGAATTAAGCAACTTGATAAAATTGAGCGGATTGAGGTAGATGAAATTGATAGCTCAAGACTTAATCTTAAATTTCCTCCTGCACCTCGCTCGGGTTCCTACCCTGTTGTTATGGAAGATCTCTATAAAAACTATGGAGATCATATGGTTATTAAAGATGTGAATCTGACTATTGAGAGGGGTGAGAAAATTGCCTTTGTAGGAAAAAATGGTGAAGGTAAATCCACCCTGGTTAAATGTATTATGAGCCAGATAGATTTTGGCGGAAAGCTAGAGCTTGGACATAACGTAAGCATTGGTTATTTTGCTCAAAACCAGGCTCAGATGCTAGATGACAATCTTTCGGTATTTGAGACTATTGATGATGTGGCTATTGGGGATATTAGAACAAAAGTAAGAGATATACTTGGGGCCTTTATGTTTGGAGGAGAGGCATCTGACAAGAAAGTAAAAGTGCTTTCAGGAGGTGAAAGAAGTCGTTTGGCAATGATTCGTCTACTACTAGAGCCCGTGAACCTATTGATTTTGGATGAGCCTACTAACCACCTCGACCTGGCATCTAAGGATGTACTTAAAAAGGCAATTTTGGAATTTGATGGCACTGCAATTATTGTTTCGCACGATAGGGACTTTCTGGATGGTTTGGTAAATAAAGTTTATGAGTTTGGTGGGGGCAGGGTGTTGGAGCATATTGGAGGTATCTATGATTATCTTTCTAAAAAGAAGCTCGACAGTTTGCAGCAGTTGGAGTTATCAAAATCACCAACTAAACCTGCAACTGAGCCTGTATTGGGGACAAAAGTTGAATCGAAAGTAAATTCTAACTTATCCACAAATAAATTGTCGTATCAGGAACAGAAAGAGCTGAACAGTAAAATACGTAAAGTAGAGAGACAGATAGAGCAGGATGAAGTGAAGATTGAAGTATATGAGAATGAAATCTCGACAATGGAGGTTTATCTTGCATCACCCGAAGGTGCATCTGACATGAACTACCTTCAGAAATATTTGGATATCAAAAATAAGCTGGACAAGGTTATGAACAAATGGGAACGCTCTACGTTAGAATTAGAGAAACTTCAGGAAGGCTTATAACTTTAATTTATTCTTCAAAAACACTTAATCAATTCATTAACTTATGGGCAATCTTAGCAAATTTATCATAAACAAAATAATGGGTTGGAAAGTTATTGATCCATTTCCTGTTATCCCTAAATGTGTACTTGCCGTGGCGCCTCACACTAGCAACTGGGATTTTGTTGTGGGAAAACTTGCTTACAACTCTTTGGGCAGGCAGGCTAATTTTCTTATAAAGGCCGAATGGTTCTTCTTTCCTTTTAATATTATCTTTAGCAAAATGGGGGGGATACCTGTTAATAGAGATAGAAAAGAATCTCTTACAAATAAACTGGCCAAGGAGTTTAAAGTACGTAAATGGATGCACTTGGGCATAACTCCCGAAGGAACACGCAAACCGGTGAAAGAATGGAAGAAAGGATTCTATTTTATTGCATTGAATGCAAAAGTGCCAATATTATTAATCGGCCTGGATTATGGGAAGAAAGAGGCTCGAGTATTAGATATGTTCTACCCTACTGGAAACTACGAAGTAGATATTCTTAATATAAAAGATAGCTTTAAGGATATTGAAGCTAAAAAGCCTGAGAATTTCATTTTATAAAAACACCTAATCATTGCAAAAAAGTCTAAGTCTTGACGATTTAATTCCCAAACAAAGTAAGATTTCTCTCTAATTTTATAGGCAATTTGCTCTTACTTTAGTATTACCTTGCTCTTATGTTGCTCGTTTAAACTCCCTTTATATTAGGATTTGGTAATGCGCAAGTTAAAGTAAAGTTATAAACTGCACTGTCCTAAATAAGCTTGAATTTTTTATTAACACAAAGAATTAATCTAAAAACAAGGAATAAAAGAAATATAAACAAGGAGATATAATCCGAATGAAAATTATCTATAAACAAAGAAAATACAACCAGAAACATAATTAATCTATAAACAAAGAAAAAAAATCAAAGACAAAATTAATCCTCAAAATCGAGTTTCAACTGAATTCCTTCGGAGAGTAAAAAATTGAGGTCGGCTTCAGATTTTTTGATAGTAAGTCCCATTAACCTGATTTTCTTTTCTTCAATATCCTCCACTTGCAAGAGAAGCTCTTTGCCTATTTCGAATAATTTATCGTAACTATTTACAAAGTTTTTAACCGTTTTGCTTCGTGTAACCATGGTAAAATCGGCATACTTAACCTTTAGAGTAACTGTTTTGGCCATAAACTTTTTCTTCTCCAACCTTCGTTGTACCTCGTGTGCAATTTGGTCCAGAGCTCCAAGGATATCTACAATCTCATCAAGGTCGTCTAAGAAGGTAACTTCAGCACCGAGTGACTTGCGAACCCTCTCCGACTCCACATCTCTATCGTCTATGCCTCTAACATAATTATAGTAAGAGATTCCTGCTTTGCCAAACTCTTTTGCAAGGTCTAATTCGGACCACTGTTTTAAATCATATCCGGTTTTAATGCCCATTTCATCCATACGCCTAGCTGTGACTTTGCCCACTCCAAAGAATTTGTTTACAGGTAGTTTTTCTATGAAATCTTCAGCTTTATCAGGTTCGATAACAAATATCCCATTAGGCTTTTTAACATCTGATGCAATCTTGGCGAGGAACTTATTGTATGATACTCCGGCAGATGCGGTAAGATGTGTACGGTTAAATATTTTCTGCTTTATCTCTTTTGCAATGATAGTAGCAGAACGTGAGCCCTTATTATTCACTGTTACATCAAGAAATGCTTCATCAAGTGAAAGTGGCTCAACCATTGAAGTGTATTCCAGAAATATCTGCATAATCTGATTTGATACGCTTCGGTAAACATCAAATCGGGGAGCTGCAAATATTAGATGTGGACATTTGCGAAGTGCTGTAACCGATGGCATGGCAGAGTAAACCCCATACTTGCGAGCTTCGTAACTGGCTGCTGCAACCACACCTCGCTTTTCGCCATAACCCACAGCTACAGGCTTACCACGATACTCGGGATGATCGCGTTGCTCAATGGAGGCGTAGAAGGCGTCCATGTCGATATGGATTATCTTTCGGTTCACGATTACAAATATAATATTTATTAATTACATTTAACCTTCAGAATATCATTTATATTAGTGGTATATTTTTACATCGTGTAATATTCATATGTTAATCGCCATTCGGTTGGCAACTTTTGTCATATTATTTTTGTTGCTAATCTTAGAAGCTCATTTGTCGTTTTCCAATTTCGTGTTGTTGCTTTAACTTTTAGTTTGTTTTCCAAAAAGTTGTTGTTGAGTTTAGTATTTCCATATCCGTTTGGACAATACAAATAAACTGCATTTTGCGTAAAAGCTAATTCTTCACCTGCCTGTTTCTTTTCAACAATTTTTTCTTTATTAAATTCGGCGGGGTTATCGGCTAAAAAAGTTACGTGTAAAAATTGAGGTTCTTTGGAGTTGTCTTTCGTAAAAGGATTATTTTCTATAATTGTCTCTAAAGTTTTTGCACTTAGTACAATTACAGGTACGTCAAATCCAAATTCTTTTTCAATTTGTGATAAGATTATTTTCTCAATTACTTTCGTGTCTGTTTCTTTTACTGAAAATATGACATTGCCACTTTGCACATAGGTCTGTACATTTTCAAAGTTTAGCTTTTCATACATTCTTTTCAAAGCGTCCATTTTAATTATTTTTTGTCCGCTAACGTTTATTCCTCTTAGAATTGAAATATATGTCGTCATTTGTATGGTTGTTATTAATCACACATAACCTCCAGAATATCATTTATATTAGTAGTATATTCTTTTGAGAGATGGTTGCGATGCATTTTAAATGTTTGTGCATCTCTTGAAGCTATTCTAACACCACTTTTGGTTCGCCTGTTGATATAATCCATCGCTTCCATAAGTTTAATGTGGCGGGGATTGGTATTCATCTCTGGGAAAAGAGAGGGTTGTAGGTTTTGGGTATTGATGAAGTCATAAAGTGTAACTCCTGCCCTTTTATAGCGACGATGAGGTTCATGTATTTGCTTGAGCCCTGCGACTACAAACTTTGCGATTTCGAGGGTTGATGAAGTGGGATATGGCAGCCTTATCTCTACACTTCTGGCAATAGGCTCTACGCTATCTTTGAAAAAATTGGTTTGGATAAAAACCTGTATGCGGCGACAAAGAGATTCTTGACCACGCAATTTTATTGCTGCTAGCGATGCAAATGTTATTACCCTCTCCTTCAATTCATCAAAGGTATCGTATTCTTTTTCGAATGTACGGGTGACAGAAAAGCTTTTAGATTTTTCACTATCATCTATCAACTCTATGGAGGGCATTCCTTTGAGTTCGCGTTGAAGGTTTACTCCCGTAATGGTCATGTGCTTTCGCACCCAAGACTCTGGCATCTGAACGAAATCTATCGCTTTTTTGGCACCCTCGGCATGGAGCTTTCTTGCACCACTACGCCCTACTCCCCATAAATCTTCAATTGGGAGCCATGCTAAAGCTTTGAGTCGTTTTTCTTCAGTATCCATAACATGGCAACCATTGGTTTGCACGGAGTACTTTTTGGCAATTCGATTGGCTATTTTGGCTAAAGCTTTTGTGGGAGCAATGCCTATGCCCACAGGTATAGATGTCCATTGGAAAACGCTATTCTTGATTTTTAGTCCGTACTCTCTCATATCTTCCTGAATACCTGATAGGTGAAGGAAGCACTCGTCTATTGAGTAAATCTCTTGGTGGGGAGTAAAGTTTGATAGTATGCTCATTACCCGGCGACTCATATCTCCATAAAGGGCAAAGTTGGCTGAGTAGACTGCTATATTGTGTCTTTTGATTAGATCTGCCGCTTTAAATGCAGGGATGCCCATATCGATTCCTGCTGCTTTGGCTTCGTTGCTACGGGCAATAACGCATCCGTCGTTGTTGGAAAGCACAACAACGGGACGACCGTTTAAAGAGGGGTTGAAAACCCTCTCACAAGAGGCATAAAAATTATTGCAATCTACCAGAGCTACCATTTTACTATCAGAGATATCATTTTATAAAAAAAAATCAATTATGCCTTCTTATAGAATAGAGTATAATACCCCATACCACCAAAGTATTTTCGGAAGTGATTGTGATAGGTTCGAATTGTGGGTTGGAGGGCATTAGCCTGCATACACCTTTCTCTATCTCGATACGCTTAACTGTGAACTCTCCATCTAAGTAACAGAGAGCTATGCGGCCATGCGACCATTCTTCGGCTTTATCCACCACCAGCAGATCGCCTTCGCTGAAGTCTTCATTCATTGAGCTTCCTTTTACCTTAGCGTAAAAGGTTGCCTCTGGATGCTTGATGAGTAACCTATTTAAATCGATGCGCTCGCTCACAAAATCATCTACATTGGTGAAAGGGCCGGCAGCAACGATACCTGCTAAAGGAATTTCCATCTGTGAAAACTCGGGCTTATATATTTCGATTTGAGACGAACTGAACAGCTTTTTCATCTTACAAACTTACATAAAAAATGATTTGCAGAAGAGTAGAAAATATGCAAAAAAACTTTTTTTTCGTAACAAATTCGCAACATCTTATTTTATTGGTTACATTTGTATAACGTGAAGATGGCACCTTACCAATAATAAAAACTAACAGCTATATGAATCTCGATAAACTAAAAATGGCCAAGTCGCTCAGACTTATATCAACTGGTAGGCAAAGAACTAATATATTACGTGGATGGGAACAAAAAACAATAGCTTACCTGGTACAGAAAATACCGGCTTGGATTAGCTCCGACGGTCTAACGGCAATTGGTTTATTTGGCAATCTTATGGTTGCTGCAAGTTTTGTTCTTGGTGCGTTTGTAAATAGGTACATGTTGCTTATATCTGTTATTGGATTTGCTATAAATTGGTTTGGCGACTCGTTGGACGGAAGGCTCGCTTACTATAGAAATACTCCCCGTAAATGGTATGGTTTCTCTCTCGATGTTACCGTAGACTGGATTGGTACTCTGCTGATTGGTACAGGATTTACTATTTATGCACCCGGAATTTGGAAGTATACCGGCTTCTTCTTTGTGGTACTCTATGGATGGGAAATGATTACTGCTCAATTGCGATACAAAATTAGTGGACAATACTCTATTGATTCAGGAATTTTTGGCCCTACCGAGGTGCGAGTTCTTATTGCAACCATACTTATACTTGAGGTTTTTATTCCTGGTTCGATAAGATATCTGGCCACTCTGGCGTGTGTTGTTATTCTGATATCAAATTTGGTAGAAACACGCAAACTCCTTAAAATGGCAGATGAACGTGATAAAGAAGAGAAGCGACTTAAAAAGGAGGAATTGAAAAACTTACACAAGGAGAATGCTTGATATTGATACCCAGTTTTTTTTTTAAACCTCTACAACTTAATAAAATCGATCTAAATCTTTATCTTTGCATAAAACAAGACAAAGATGACACATTCAATGACGGGCTATGGTAAAGCTGTAGCTGAACTCCCAAATAAGAAAGTAACCATAGAGATAAGATCTCTTAATAGTAAGCAATTTGATCTTTATACACGTGTTCCGGTTATATATCGTGTGAAAGAGATAGAGCTTAGGAACTCGATTTCGCAGTTGCTTGAAAGGGGTAAGGTTGACTTAACTATTAATGTGGAGCAGTTTGCCAAAGATGTTTCTTCACGGATAGATTACAATGTTCTCAATCAATACAAAAAAGATATTGAGCAGTGGTCCAACGACATGGGTGTTTCAGCGCCTGATGATTGGTTTTCTGTGCTATTGAGACTTCCTGATGTAATGAAACAGGAAGTTGAGGAGCTAGACGATGAAGAATGGAACATCATAAAAGCAACTATCAATAAAGCAGTTGAAAGCCTAATAGTGTTTCGTGAACAGGAGGGTAGGATGATGGAAAATGTGTTGATTGAGAAAATTAGCAATATCCGAAACCTCTTATCTGATATTGCTCCATTTGAAGGGGAGCGAATTGATAAAGTTAGAAATCGTATTTTAGAAGAATTAAACAATCTGGGAGGAATAGAATACGACAAAAATAGATTTGAACAGGAGCTTATTTACTATCTGGAAAAGCTTGACATTAACGAAGAAAAGACTCGCCTTTCTCATCACCTCAACTTTTTTGAAGAAATTCTTAAGGAGAATAAATCGCAGGGAAAAAAGCTTGGATTTATTACACAAGAAATTGGTCGTGAGATTAATACACTGGGATCAAAATCTAACCAGTCGGGTATGCAACGGATTGTAGTTCAAATGAAAGATGAGCTAGAACAAATAAAAGAACAGGTATTGAATATTCTTTAGCAGAATATTAGGATATTACAATATCTCAAGTATAAATAAAGTGAGAAAGATGGCCAAATTAATCATTATTTCAGCTCCATCAGGTGCTGGTAAATCAACATTAGTAAGATATCTGCTATCGCAGGATTTAAATATCAGATTTTCTATCTCTGCAACAAGTCGCAAGCCACGCGGGGAAGAGAAAGATGGAATAGAATATTATTTTCTTCCTCCTGATCAGTTTCGCTCACAAATTGAGAATAACGAGTTTCTTGAATATGAAGAGGTATACCCAGACAGGTTTTATGGTACACTTAAATCTGAAGTAGATAGGATAATTGCTGAAGGTAGTAATGTTATTTTTGATGTTGATTGCATAGGAGGATTAAATATAAAGAAGATTTATGGAGATAAAGCACTGAGTATTTTTATTATGCCCCCTTCACTTGAGGTTTTGCGAGAGAGATTGGAAAAAAGAGGAACCGACTCGCCTAAAGTAATAGAGGGCAGACTAGCAAAAGCAGAGTATGAGATAAGCTTTGCCCCTCAATTTGACGTTACTATTTGCAATGATGATTATGATAGAACCAGGACGGAGATTCTGAAAATTGTTACCGATTTTATATGACTAATTAATACTTGCGGACATCCAATATAAAATCGTCTTTTATAGTTAATTATGCAAAAGTTTCTTGAGAAATATTTGCTTCCTATAGCTATGGTATTGGGAATTGCATTCCACAAGCAACTTTCAGTTCTCTCACCAATACTTCCATTTCTTATAGCTTTAATGCTGTTTATTTCTTATTGCCGAGTAAGCATGAGTGATATCAGGCTAACTAAGTTTCATTACATTCTTCTGGCAATTCAATATGTGGGCAGTGCCACTATTTACCTTCTTTTACGGCCTTTAAATGAGGTGTTGGCTCAGGCAGCGATGATATGCGTTCTTACTTCAACAGCCACATCTGCACCAGTAGTTGCCGGTTTACTAGGAGGTAGCATTTCGGTAACTGCAGCTTATTCAATCATCAGCAACCTGTCTATTGCATTAATTGGTCCTGTTTTTCTATCTTTTATTGGCCAAACGGATAGAGATATAAGTTTAACCTCTTCATTTTGGCATATTTTAATTAGTGTTATCCCTATTCTTATCCTCCCGTTTATTATTGCTCTAACAGTACAAAAAGTTGCTCCCGTTGTTCATAAAAAGATACAATCGGCACAGATAATATCATTTTATATTTGGGCTGCTGCTCTTACTATTGTTATTGGAAATATTACTCAATACATCCTGCTACAGGCTGATGGAAATTACACACTTGAAATTATTATAGCATCTACTTCACTTGTGATATGTTTGTTGCAGTTTTACTTTGGAAGAAAAATTGGAAGAAAGTTTGGGAGGACGGTAGCTGGTGGACAAGGGTTAGGTCAGAAAAACACAGTTCTTGCAATTTGGCTTACACAAACATATCTGAACCCGCTTGCAACACTTGGCCCAGGTGCTTATGTTTTATGGCAGAATTTAGTTAATTCATGGCAGATTTGGAATCATGCTAAAATAAAGCATCAATAAAAAACCCATAATATACATTAATGCCCAAATGTTATATAAAACTAACCAATATTAGCATTCACAACTTTTTAACATCATTTCGTAATTAAATTACATAAATTCCATACAAATAGACTAAAATTTGATTTATTTAGTTTGGAAAAGTTACATATTACACCGAAATATTTGTATAAATGAAAAGCAATAATAAAAGTTTTGTATAGAAAGATATTTAAAAATGGTTTTTTTTCAAATAAAATAATTAAACTTGCATTTAGAAACTTTAAATAGAATAATACAATAACTGTATAAAAACACTGACAAAGTGTTAAACCAGCTAATTTAAAATTATATGCCTATGCTTAAACAAAAAAAACTATGAATGATAATGATTGTAGGTTTATTAGTGATTTTACACATACTAACCCTAAACACGAAATAAAATAAGGATTGACTACTAATACTAATTTCTTATTTAAGAGGATTATAATTTTTCGGTATCAAATTTTTTAAATCAAACCAAAAAAGATATGCAAATAAAGTTTACTTATCAACAACGTACTTTTATAAAACACAATAAGTTTATAAATATCATATGCATATGTATTCTTATAACTACTTTATGTGTTTTTACAGTAGGTGCAGAAAACACCTTTACAGAATCGAATACATCTCAGCAGAGTGGTAAAATTATTACAGGAAATATTGTTGATGCTTATGGTGATCCTATCATAGGTGCAAACATCATTGAGATGGGAACTTCTAATGGTACTATTACCGATATAAATGGAACTTTCTCATTAGAAGTAGCCAACAATGCAGTAATACAAATTACATATATCGGCTATCTAAGTCAGAATATAAATACAACAGGCAATACAAACTTCAACATTACTTTAATTGAAGACTCTCAATCTTTGGAAGAGGTGGTGGTTGTGGGATACGGTACCCAAAGGAAAGAGAGCCTTACAGGGGCAGTATCATCTATTAATGTTGAAGAAACTTTAGGTAGTCGCCCGATATCTGATGTTGGACGAGGGTTACAAGGATCAACTCCTGGTTTATCGGTAATAATTCCGAGTGGTGAGGTTGGTTCTGATCCTTTAATAAAAATTAGAGGTCAAATTGGTTCTTTTGAAGGTGGATCTCAACCTTTGATTTTATTGGATAACGTAGAAATACCAAGCATACAGATTGTTAATCCTAACGACATTGAATCAATTTCTATTCTAAAAGACGCTGCCAGCGCATCTATATATGGAGCCAAAGGAGCGTTTGGTGTTGTTTTGATTACTACCAAAAAAGGAGCTAATCAGGATAGAGTGGATGTGCAATATTCAAACAACTTTGCATGGCAAAATATTTCTAAGAAAATGGAAATGGGTATGCTAGACGCCATGGAATATTCTATTCTATCAATGGAAAGAGTTGGTGGATCTGTTGCAGGTGCCTTTTGGCAGATAACTCGTGAAAGTTATGAGAAATCGAGAGACTGGCATTCGACTTATGGAAGTATGGGCCCTGAACAAGAAATGGTTTATGGTAGGGATTGGTACGTAGATGCAAACAACCGCAAACTAGGACTACGCACATACGATCCTTATGATTACATGATTAGAGAATGGACACCTACTATGACTCATAATTTGTCGGTAAATGGTAGAAGTGGAAAGACTAATTTCAATGTAGGCTTAGGTTACCTTCATCAAACAGGATTGATGGAACCAGCCAAACATGACGATTTTACTAGATACAATGGAACTATTAGATTGAGTACGGAACTAACCAAATATGTAACATTAAGAGCCGGAGCAATATATTCTAATAGAGACAAAAGGTATCCTTACATTACCAATAGCACTACTGCTGACCCCTGGCTATATCTTTATAGATGGGGCCCCGTACAACCAATGGGAACGGAAAATGGAGACCCCATTCGAAGTCCAGCTTCAGAAGCTACACAGGCCAATACTGCAAATCAGGAGAATAAATATTTTAATGTGAATATTGGCGCATTGGTTAATTTGACCGATAATTGGACGCTTGATTTTGATTTTACAAATGCTAATGAAACATATATCAATAACCGATTAGGTACACGATATACTGCATTGAATTCATGGGGAGGGGCTCTTCCTTTAAATGATGAAAGCGGAAATAGAATCTATGTAAATGACCAGGGTCAATCAGTTTCCTCCACAACACCTGGTGCATTACCAGGCTATCAACTTAGTTTAACTGAATATACCGGACATGGAGCAAATCCTGATCATATATACCGAAATGTATTGAATGGTGTGACAAACACCTTAAATATCTTTACAACTTATAACCTTAATCTGAATCAAGATCATGCTTTTAAGTTTATGCTTGGTATGAATAGGGTGACTTATGATGCGAAAAACAATTGGTCGCAGCAAACCGATTTGGCTGATATTACCAATCCTCAATTCGGCAAAGCTGTTGGAACAATGACAGCCGGCGGTAATACTTATTGGGATGCTCAATTAGGTTATTTTGGTCGTATAAATTACTCATTAAAAAATAGATATCTATTAGAAGGTAGTCTTCGTTATGATGGTAGTTCTAAATTCCCATCAAGACTATGGTGGCGATTCTTCCCCTCTGTATCTGCCGGATGGATGATAACAGAAGAACCATGGATGGAGTGGATTCAACCAACAGTTTCTTGGATGAAGATTAGAGGTTCATGGGGTGTAATTGGTGATCAAACGGTACCGAGCGGACTCTATTCACCTTCAATGACAACAACGCAAACTATGTGGCTTGATGGAGCTGCAAAAACAGTAGCAGTGGGCACACCTTCAGCCATTACAAGGGATATAACCTGGCAGGATTTAGAGAACGCGAACTTAGGTTTAGACTTACGCTTCTTTAATAATGCACTAGGCGTTACCTTTGATGTGTTTAGAAGAGATACAAAGAATATGATTGTACCTGGTGAAGGTGTTTCACTTACATTTGGTGCTGGAGCCCCAAAAGGCAACTTTGGTTCTATGAGAACTGAAGGTTGGGATTTGAGTGTAGACTATAAACATACTTTCGACAACGGATTGGGTATTAGTTTAATGGGTACTATGTCTGATGCGGTAACCACCATATTAAAATATGGAGATACCCAAAGTGTTGATGGATGGTATGAAGGTAAGAGGTATGGCGAGATTTGGGGTTATAGAACAGACAGATTGTATCAGGAAAGTGATTTTGTTTTAGATGCAAATGGCAACCCTGAAAGAATTGTACTTACAGCCAATGAAAGTGCAAAATATGCTGGAAGAACAGCTAATAAACTATCGGATTCGAACGGTGTTTATCAAGCATTTTTACAAAACAGTTCCAATTTCTTTTTCGGACCTGGTGACGTGAAATTTGTAGACCTAAACGGTGATGGCGAAATTGATGCTGGTAGCCGTTTGATTGATGATCATGGTGATTTGGAAATAATAGGAAATTCAACTCCTCGTTTTGAATATGGTCTTCGCTTAGGGGCCGACTGGTATGGAGTGGATGCTTCTGTATTCTTGCAAGGTATAGGAAGCAGACAAGTTTGGGGTGTGGGGTTCTTATCAACTCCCGGTTTTCACGCTTCTGACGGTGCAATGCCACAAACAATTGCTGGAGATTTCTGGAGACCAGATAGGACAGATGCTTTTTATCCGGCACCATATAATATGGCTGGAAGCAACTCGGGTAACAATATGCAAGTACAGTCTAAGTATCTACTAGACATGTCATATTTGAGAATAAAGAATATTACTGTAGGTTACAGCTTTCCACCAAGCGTAATAAATAAAGTAATGATAAATCAACTACGTGTATATTTATCTCTTGAAAACTTCTTCACTTTTGATAATCTTAGAGGATTACCTATTGATCCGGAAGTAATTTCTGGTTACTCAATGTTTAACGATACTAATTATAACTCTGGCAGAACAGGTGTTGGAACACCTACCTTTAAGAGTGGATCTGTAGGATTACAAATTAATTTCTAAATAAGGATAAAATGAAAAAGAATATAATATTAAGCAGTTTAATACTTATCGCTTTTTTAATAAGTAGTTGTTCAGATATTCTTGAAAGACCAGAATTAAATAATATGAACGACGATACTTATTGGAGAAATGAGACTGACCTTCGCCTCTTTGCCAATGGTTTTTATATTAATTATTTTGTAGGATATAACAACACTTGGGGAGTTGCTTATGCTCCATTGAGAGGCTATTACTTTAGTGATGATTTCTCTAACGCGAATGTGCAATCTAATTTTGAATCAAGTGCTCCTTCAAGTAGAGGAAGTACTTCGGAATCACCTGATATGTTGGTACAATATGCTGGTCCGAACTGGAATTTTGCATGGGTACGTAAATCTAACTTGTTCATTGACAGAATTGAGAATGTAGCCAAATCGCAAGTTAATGATGAAGCATACAAACACTGGATGGGAGTTGCCCGATTCTTTAAAGGTTTTGAATACCACAGACTTGTTAGTGTATTTGGAGATGTGCCCTATTATGAAGACCAGTTTGATTCAAGTGACTTTGAAAACATGTATAAGGATAGAACTCCTAGAGGTGAGGTTATGGATCATGTGTACGATGATCTTAAGTATGCTTTTGAAAATGTACGCTTGAATGATGGCAGTAATGTTCTTAACAGATATATAGTTGCAGGATTTATATCTAGAATTATGTTGTTTGAAGGAACCTGGCAAAAATATCATCACAACGATCAGGCAAGAGCTCAAAAATACCTAGAGCTGGCAATTTCTGCAGGAGATTTTGTTATCAATAGCGGACAATATGATATTACTTCAGATTTTAGGAGTTTGTTTGGCTCACAGGATCTGAAGGGAAATCCAGAGATGTTGATGTATCGTCATTATGATGCAGCAGTAGGTGTAACACATCATGTGGCTTCTTATTCAAATGGATATGAAAGTCAAATACCTTCGGCAAATCTGTCCTTGGCAAAATCTTTTATAGCCATTGACGGACAGCCCTATACATTATCTACAGTTGAAAATGCCGATTCGCTGAATATCAGTAATATGATAGTAACTCGTGATCCTAGGTTTGAAGCAACATTTCAGAGTGTACCCAAGGTACAATCTGCAACCCTACTATATGCGAGCAAGTTCATAGACAGAACCGGTCCCACATTTTGGGATTCAGGTAATATACCACCCATGTATGCAAGTAATACCAACACAAATGATGCTCCGGTAATGCGCTACTCGGAAGTTCTATTGAACTGGATTGAGGCCAAAGCAGAACTTGCTACCATGGGCGGTGCTGCAGTAACTCAGGCCAATATTGACGCTTCCATCAATAAGATTAGGAATAGGCCTTTGGATTCAGAAGCCATTGCAAAAGGTGTGCAAAAAACCGCTCCTATGAGTTTAGCAACATTACCTGATGATCCGGATCGTGACCCTGATGTATCGCCATTGATTTGGGAAATTAGACGTGAAAGAAGAATGGAATTTGTTTTTGAATACTCAAGGCTGTTGGATATTAAACGTTGGAAGAAAATTAACTATATGAGTGCAACGCAAAATCCAGACCTTTTGCTAGGATTATGGATAAATGTAAAAGAGGAAGTACCTTCTCTTTTAACAAGTGAGAAAGTTGGACTTTTAAAAGTACAAAAAGCCGATGGTACTGTTGTCACTTATGACGGTACAAATGGTGATGAAATGGTAGGTTTCTATATGATTGAAAGAGCCGCCGATAGACAAGCTTTTGATGACAGAGTTTATCTGGCACCTGTTGGAAATGCTCAAATAGATCAATACAAGGACAAAGGTTTTACACTAACACAAACTCCTGGTTGGAATTAAAGTACTAATTTAAACATATCTTTAAAGAGGGTAAAATCTAATCGGGTTATTACCCTCTTTTTAAATAATATATGTATATTCAGCCTTTGATATTATTGTATCAAGAAGTAAAAATTGTTCAGCATCTGCTAAATGGAATTATAAATGAAAACACAAGATTTTAGATTTAAACTACTCATTATAATTTTTTTATCGATTTCGATAGGAGTTCAAGGTCAAAAGAAACATGAAGGAATTGAAAAAGACTTTTTCCCTTTTTCTGTTTGGTATAGTGGCGGTAAAGCCCGAGCTCCGATGTTGTCTGAGATTACCACTAATTCTGAGGAAGAGTGGAGAATTGATCTCCAACAGATAAAGGATTTGGGGTTTAACACCGTTCGCACATGGGTTGAATGGGCAAATTGTGAACCTGAACCTGGAAATTACAACTTCGATAACCTGAACCTTCTTTTGAAACTAGCAAATGAAGTGGGATTGAGAGTGTTTATACAGATATATGTGGATTCGGCTCCTGACTGGGTTGCACATATTCATCCGCACGCTCTGTTTGAGGCACAAAGTGGCGATAAAGTACATCCTCAATCGGCACCAGGTGCTTGTATAGACAATAAAGCTATTGAAGATGCCATACTCAATTTTTATTCTGAAACAGCCAAAGTAGCCTCTCAATATCCTACCTTTTTTGGATGGGACCTTTGGAGCGAACCTCATGTTATTAACTGGGCATCACTTGATTATATTCCGAACGTTCAATTTTGTTTCTGTGATGGAACACGTTCGAGATTTAGAGAATGGCTTAAAAATAAGTATAGCTCGTTGGATAACCTTAACACGGCATGGTACCGTAACTTCAAGGAGTGGGATCAAGTGGATCCTCCTAGGTTTAGCACTATTCTGAGTTATACAGATTTTATTGACTGGAAGACGTTTATTTATGAAAAGCTGGAGGAAGATATGGCTGCTCGTTACAAGGCAATCAGAAGCATTGATAAAACACATCTTATTACGGCACACGCAGTGGGAGCATCACTATTCCAGTCGCCCCACGTTGGTGCGGGAGCCACGGACGACTTCCTAATGGCGCGACCGCTTGACTATTATGGTGTATCACTATACCCGAAACACAACAATCCTAAACAGGCATGGAGTGTTACTACATTACGTACTGTGATGGACTTTATTCGTAGTGCAAACCGTGAAAACGGTGGGTGGTATGTTGGAGAATTGCAAGCTGGTTTAGGGACTGTAGCCCTTCAAGTAAGCGACCCAGTTACTTCGGCAGACCATAGAGTATGGGCTTGGTCGGCAATTGCCAAAGGTGCCAAGGGTGTAAATATCTATGCATATTATCCAATGTCATCAGGGTATGAAGCGGGAGGATATGGGTTGATTAACTTAGATGGGACAATAACCGAAAGGGCCGTGAACGCAGGGCAGATGGCAGATGTGGTGAACCGTAATCAATCACTCTTTCTGAATGCGACCCCGGCAGAAGCAGAAATTGGTATTGTGTATAACCCACTCACCCAAATGGTAGGAGGTATGCAACGACGTGATTACCCCGGTGCTTTAAGCCAGTCGCTAATTGGGTATTACCAAACATATGCGAATCATAATATACCAGTAGACTTCATTCATAGAGAACATATTGAAAATCAAGATTTAGATCAGTATAAACTGATCATTATCCCCTACCCGATTATGTTTACCCAAGAAGCAGCTGCCGGTTTACGAGCTTATATTGAAAACGGTGGACACGTATTGGCTGAAGCTCGTATTGGATGGAACGACGACAGAGGTTATGCTTCGGAAATCATCCCTGGCATGGGTATGCATGATATATTTGGTGTGAGGGAAGATGAAATTAGGATGCGAGATGATATCAATTTCATCTTAACAGACGAAAACCATCCTGCAATTAAAGGTTTCGAGAAAGTAAGTAAACTCACCGGATCGCTATATAACCAGTCCTTAAGCATCCTCGGTGATAGTGATGTTAAAATACTGGCTACTAACGAACAAGAACAACCAACAATTGTGAGTACACAGTATGGAAAGGGAGAGTCTATGTTGGTTGGCACTTATATGGGAATGGCCAATTTTCAGAAATTTAATAAAGATAACGATCGATTCTTTGTTAATCTGTTGGATTGGGCTAAAATAAAAAGACCTTTCACAACATCGTTAGATGGAAGAATATCAGATCAAGTTGAAGTGCGTTTGCAGAATACGCCCGAAGGCTTTATTGTTTTTGCTATCAATCACAGCTCTGGCAATGAGGAGGTGAATATAAATCTAAACGTTAATTTAGACGGGGTTTATACACTTAGGGATGTAATAAATGAGACTCAAGAAAAAGTTAAAAGCAATGGTAACATACTTACCATAGAAATGGGGGTTAATAGCAAAAATGTGAGGGTGATTGAAATAAAAAGATGATTTGAGAAAACAACATTCCTTCAGTTTAAGAATAATGGGATTAATAAAAACCAACAGAAAACTAAATCTGCTAAAGATAATTTATGCGGTTTTACTTTTTATATTTAGTATCGACACATTTGCAAAACAGCCTGAAATGTTATTAGGTGGTATCATAAAGGGAGATGCTTCTGAGAAACAGATTTGCCTTGTTTTTACTGGTGACGAACATGCCGATGGTGCCAATGTTATAATGGAAATGCTTGAAAGGAATAAGATAAAAGGAACTTTTTTTCTGACAGGTAATTTCTATCGAAATCACCCTGCAATAACACGAGATCTTCAAGATGATGGACATTATCTTGGTCCACATTCAGACAAACACCTCTTGTACACAGATTGGCAAAATAGGGATTCTACGTTGGTATCGAAGGATATTTTCGAGAAAGACCTTAACGATAACTATCTTGCAATGAAAAATAGTGGCGTTAATATTGAATTGCCACACTATTTTATGCCGCCTTACGAATGGTACAATATGGAAATTAGTAATTGGGCAAAGGCAATGGGCGTGCAAATAGTTAATTTCACTCCGGGAACCTCCTCCAATGCCGATTACACTACACCAGATATGAATAACTACAGATCATCGGAAACTATCTATAACAACATTTTAGCCTATGAAGAAGAGAATGGTCTAAATGGTTTTTTATTGTTGATACATATTGGTACTGATCCTAAACGAACTGATAAATTATATAATCGACTGGATGATCTTATTAAAGAGTTAAGTAACAGAGGATATTTATTTAAAAGAATTAATGAATTGATTCCGCTTACCCCTCAGGATTTGCAGGACGAATTGTTTAAACAATATATTAATAAATCGTTAACTAATATTTATAAGGAGACTTTACTACGTAACGGAAGGGTAACGGTGGATAGCATTGCACTAGATGAAAGGAAGAAAAGCATTGAGTTTCATACTAACTTGTCTTTATCTTACCTCCCAATTAGAGACGAGACTGTACAGCTAATATATGATAGTGTACGTTTTCACCTTCCCCTGGAATATAAGAAATTCCGCATTGCTGTTTTTTCTGACCAACAAGAGATAAGCCACCTTGTTCCGAACTTCTTTCGCAAAAAACAAATAGATAAAAACCGATTGATAGCGTATAAGGTGAATACACCATTGGTAATGCGTGTTTCTGACCCCTCGGATATACCAACTAAAGGATTGCAAAACAACCATCTTGCAGTATGGCAGAGCCACGGGTGGCACTACGAACAGAAGCTGGCTCGTTGGGAATGGCAACGGGCACGTATATTTCAAACAGTTGAAGACCTTTATACGCAAAGTTATGTGGTGCCCTTCTTAGTGCCTATGCTTGAGAATGCCGGTGCAAATGTTCTGTTGCCTCGTGAACGAGATTACAATCGGATGGAGATAATTGTTGATAACGACCCCGGTATAGGTAAATCAACCTATAAAGAACATAACGGTAAGGAATCGTGGAAGGAAAGCGCTGTAGATGGATTTGCCCATTCTAAACAGGTCTATCTTAATGGAGAGAACCCGTTCCGGATGGGAACGATACGCCAAATACAATCTATCAACCGTGGAGAGGTGAGTTTAGCCGAATGGATACCCGTAATTCCTGAGAAAGGAAAGTACGGCGTCTATGTCTCCTACCAAACTGTGAAGAATAGTGCCAATAATGCTCTATATAGCGTATACCACGCTGGGGGTAAGACAGATTTCAAGGTAAACCAACAGATGGGTGGTGGAACATGGATATATTTAGGGGAATTTCAATTCGAAGTGGAGAAAGGACATAAGGTTACACTTTCTAACAAGAGCAAGAGCGCTAATAGAGTCATAACTGCCGATGCCGTAAAGATTGGTGGAGGAATGGGAAATATAGCTAGAATGCCCCACCCCGACGGTTTTGAAGTAGAAAATACCAAAAGTTCCGATGCTCAGATGGTGAAAACAGTGATTCCGAAGATAAACTATTCTCCTGAAGTAAGCGGTTATCCACGTTATACTGAAGGTGCACGTTATTGGATGCAATGGGCAGGTGTACCAGACTCGGTATATAATCGATCTGAAGGTAAAAACGATTATACCGATGACTTTGCAAGTCGCGGCGTATGGGTCAACTGGCTAGCAGGTGGCTCTTCGGTACTTCCCAAAGAAGAAGGACTCAATATTCCTCTTGACTTAGCTTTCGCATTCCATACCGATGCTGGCACTTTCTGGGGTGATACCATTGTTGGCACTCTTGGTATTTACATGACGCAGTTTAACAACGGTTTGTTCGAAAACGGGAAATCTAGGTGGGCTTCACGAGACCTTAGTGAACTTATTATGGAGGAAATTACCTCGGATATTATACGTGAGTTTGAACCGGAATGGACTCGTCGTCACCTATGGAACCGTTCATATGCGGAGGCACGAGTGCCAAATGTGCCAACTATGCTGCTGGAATTACTATCTCATCAGAATTTTGCCGATATGAGGTATGGGCTTGATCCCACATTCCGTTTCGTTGTGAGTCGCTCTATCTATAAAGGCATGCTCAAGTTTCTGGCTACGCAATACAACCGCCCATACGTAATTCAACCCTTGCCGGTAAAGGATTTTCATGCACATTTTTTAAGTGATACAAAAGTGGTGCTATCATGGCTACCAACCGAGGATCCAGTAGAAACATCGGCAACCCCTACCCAATACATTGTATACACCAGAGTCAATGGTGAAGGTTTCGATAATGGTGTTATAGCTAAAAGCAACAGCTTTAAAACATCGATTAGAAAGGGTGACATCTATAGCTTCAAGATTGTTGCAGTAAATGATGGGGGCAAAAGCTTTCCCTCTGAGATTTTATCGGTATGTAGATCACATAACACGTTGGATGAAGTGCTTATAGTTAATGGATTCACCCGATTGTCGGCCCCCTTCAGCTTCAAAACTTCCAGCGATAGTATCGCAGGGTTTATGGGGAGCGTTGACAATGGTGTTCCTTATATAGCAGATCATCACTTTATTGGGCAGATGCATGAATTCAGGAGGGTAATACCCTGGATGGATGACGACGCATCGGGCTTCGGAGATAGCAACGCCAATTATGAAACAACTGCAATTGCAGGGAATACTTTCGACTATCCCTACCTACATGGCTTAGCTTTCGCAGAAGCGGGCTACTCTTTCATCTCCTCTTCTGCAAGTGCGGTTGAAAATGGTTACGTGAGACTTACTGATTACGCAATTGTGGACTGGATACTTGGCAAACAAAAGGAAGGGGTGATTGCACGGGGTGCTAATCCACCTAAATATAAAACATTTTCAAACGAAGCAATGTGGGCAATCACTGATTTTTGTCATCAAGGTGGTAATATCCTTGTAAGTGGTGCCTTTGTAGGCACTGATTTATGGGACAACCCCTTAGCCACCGAAGAAGACAGAAAATGGGCAATGGAAACTCTTAAGTACCGTTGGCGAAACAATAATGGGGCGGTAACCGGACAAGTAAAAGCCGTGCCTTCTCCTTTTCCTGCTATTAATGGATACTATACTTATTACAACACACTTAATAGTGAGAGTTACGTGGTGGAGAACCCCGATGCCATTGAACCGGCCGATGAGGGTGCATTCACAATTTTACGATACTCTGAGAATAACCTAAGTGCGGGAGTTCTCTACCTGGGGGAGAAGTACAAAACATGTATACTGGGCTTCCCCGTAGAATCCATAAATGGGCAGGATAACCGTAACAAGCTTATTAAACAAATTACCGATGCATTCAATTCAGAATCGATAATCAATTGATAATTTAATTATACAAAATAATGAAAAAAATAAACGCTTTTATCTTTTATACCGAACCAGAACAGACATTAAAAACAGTGAATGAACTCAAGCAATCTAATCTAATCCATCAGATTTACTTGTTAGCACCGAAAAGTCAAAGCGGTATAGACAATAACAACATTGAAGGGTGTGAAATCATAGAAATAGATGGTATAGGAAGTAGCCAAACTGTTGAATTAATAGCAAGCAAATCTATAGTTGACTACACACTTATTTACATTAAACCAACCATGCTTAAACTGGGTTACTTCGCCTTAGAGAGAATGGTTGGTATAGCAGAAGATACCCAAGCAGGGATGGTGTATGCCGACTATTACACCGTAATTAACGGCGAGAAGAAAAACCATCCTGTAATCGATTATCAGGAAGGAAGTCTTAGGGATGATTTCGACTTTGGATCGCTCCTACTCTATAATTCTAAGGCTTTGAAGGAGGCAGTTACGGAAAATGATAAGCCCTACATGTTTGCAGGATTATATGATTTGCGCCTCAAGGTGTCTCAGAAGCATCCGCTGATTAGAATTAACGAATATCTATATACTGAGATTGAAGAGGATACGCGAGCTTCTGGTGAAAAGATATTCGACTACGTGGATCCTAAAAACCGACAAGTTCAGATAGAGATGGAGCATGCATGCACACAACACCTTCTGAAAATAGGTGCTTGTTTGGAACCAGTAACCAGAGAAATTGAATTCGACCGCTCATCATTCGTAAACGAAGCATCGGTTATTATTCCCGTTCGAAATCGTATCAAAACCATCAGGGACGCCATTAACTCAGTGTTGATGCAAAAAACCAGTTTTCCTTTTAACCTTATTGTGGTGGATAACCACTCCACAGATGGTACCACGGAAGCAATTGCTGATATCAAGGACAGTAGACTCATTCACCTAATCCCTAATAGAGACGACCTGGGAATTGGTGGTTGTTGGAATATGGGAATACATCACCCCGATTGCGGTATGTTTGCAGTTCAACTTGATAGTGACGATGTTTATAGTGGTAGCGATACATTGCAAAAGATTGTGAATGCTTTTCACGAGCAGAACTGCGCCATGGTGGTGGGTACCTACCAGATGACTAACTTTGAAATGCAAGAAATACCACCTGGTATTATCGACCATAAGGAATGGACTCCTGATAATGGACACAACAACGCATTGCGTATTAATGGTTTGGGTGCACCTCGCGCTTTCTACACACCTGTTTTACGTGATATAAAAATACCAAATACCAGCTATGGTGAAGATTATGCAGTGGGCCTCAATATATCTCGTCGCTACCGGATAGGCCGTGTGTACGATGTTATCTACCTATGCCGGCGTTGGGAAGGCAACAGTGATGCGTCACTAGATATAATGAAGATGAATGCACACAACCTCTATAAAGACCGAATTAGGACATGGGAAGTGCAAGCGAGAAAGCAGCTGAAAGTGTAAAGTATTTTCAATTATTGTAAAATTTAAAGGATTAAAACAAGGATAATGAGCAAAATGAACAAACCGGATATTCTTACAGGTATAAATAAATATTCTACATCGGGTAAACCTGTTTCTAGAAAATTAGGTAAACTGCAACTAATATCAGTCTTTATTATATGTGGTTTAATTATCTCACTACATTCTTCTGCGCAGACAATTCGTGTGAAAACGGGGATAGAGATATTGAAAGAGAGTAATTTTAAAATTCTGCAAGGAAAGCGTGTAGGCCTTATCACAAACCCGACAGGGGTTGATAACAACTTGAAATCTACCATTGATATTTTGCACGAAGCGTCGGAAGTACAGCTTGTTGCATTGTACGGACCTGAGCATGGCGTGCGTGGTGATGTACATGCGGGCGACAAGATATCTGACTTCCGTGATACTAACACTGGCGTTCCTGTTTTCTCGCTTTATGGTGCTACTCGCAAGCCTACCCCTGAAATGCTAGAAGGGGTGGACGTGATAGTATATGATATTCAGGATATCGGATGCCGTTCTTATACCTATATCTCAACCATGTACCTAGCTATGCAGGCAGCGGCAGAAAATGATATCGAATTTGTCGTGCTGGACCGACCTAATCCGTTAGGGGGAATGAAAGTGGAAGGCAATCTGGTGGAAGAGGGTTTTTTCTCTTTTGTAAGCCAACTAAAGATACCTTATGTGTACGGACTTACCTGTGGTGAGCTAGCAGAGATGATAATTGGAGAACGTATGATGCCCAAACCCTGCAAGCTGACAGTGGTGAAAATGAAAAAATGGCGTAGAAAGATGAATTTCGAGGATACAGGCCTGCCATGGGTTCCAACATCTCCTCATATTCCGTTTGCTCATTCTGCATATTTCTACCCCGTATCGGGTATTCTTGGTGAGTTAGGCTATATGTCCATTGGCGTAGGATACACACTTCCTTTCGAGATGATTGCTGCAGAATGGATAATCGCCGAAGAATTTTCCGCTGCTTTGAATGCAAAACAACTACCGGGTATTACATTCCGTCCAATCCACCTTAAACCTTATTATTCGGTAGGTCAGGGAAATAATCTTCAGGGGGTACAAATTTATCTTACTGATTTCCAAAAGGCACAACTGTCGGAAATCCAGTTCCACGTTATGGAGGTAGCAGCTAAACTCTACCCCGATAAGAAGGTATTCGATCACGCTCCTGAGGATCGATTTGATATGTTCAATAAGGTATCAGGTAGCGACTTTATTAAACGAGAATTCTCTAAAAACCATAGTTTTGCAGATATTCAAAATTACTGGAGTAAAGACGTAGAATCATTTAGAAAATTATCGAAGAAATATTACCTTTACAAATAATTTTTTAGAACCTAATTAATTTTTTTTGAACGCAATGCCAACAGTCTAATACAAATATATTTGGAAATGAATAAAATCGCAACATCACAACATAACAACCGCTTACTATCACTTGACATTCTTAGGGGAATAACCATTGCGGGAATGATTATGGTAAACAACCCCGGATCTTGGAGCTACGTATACACACCTCTTGGGCATGCGCAATGGCATGGACTTACTCCAACTGACTTAGTGTTTCCATTCTTCATGTTTATAATGGGAGTCTCCACTTTTATGTCGTTAAGGAAATTCAACTTCGAGCCCTCAAGAGCTGCCGTATGGAAGATAGTCCGACGCACCATCTTAATCTTCGTAATTGGCTTGACACTAGGCTGGTTTGGTATGTTTACCAGTGGGCTAAGCCAAGGGGAATCGATTCTGGTGGCTGCTAACCATTTCGATACACTTCGTATTCTGGGAGTGCTACAACGTCTTGCTCTAGCGTATGGTTTCTCAGCATTACTTGCAGTGATAGTGAAAAATAAGCATATACCATGGGTAATTGGGATACTGCTGGTTGGTTACCATTTACTCTTAAAATTAGGGAATGGATATGAAATGATGGAGCAGAATATTATTGCCATAGTTGATAGAGCCATGTGGGGGGCAGAACATATGTATAAGGATTGGACGCCAGCGGGAGAGCGTATCGCTTTCGATCCCGAAGGGTTGCTTAGTGCTATCCCCTCTATTGCCCATGTATTGATAGGGTTCCTTTTCGGTAAGCTGATTATTGAAAATAAAGACAACCACACGCGGGTAGAAAAGCTTTTGATTTGGGGAACTATCCTCGCTTTCTCCGGGTTATTATTGCAATATGGGGTTCCTTTAAACAAGAAAATATGGAGTGCTACCTTTGTTCTTGTCACTACTGGTTTTGCAGCCCAACTTCTAGGATTGCTTATTTGGATAATCGATATTCATAAAAAAGAGCGATGGAGCCGTTTTTTCCACTCATTTGGATTAAACCCTCTGATTGTGTATATCTTCGCAGGTGTGTTGGCAAACCTGTTTTCTAGCATCAGGTTTAACTGGCAAGGTGAAATTATCTCCATAAAAGGATTTACCTACGAGGTGTTACTGCGTCCATGGGCTGGCGACTATTTAGGCTCGTTATTCTACGCATTACTGTTTGTTACCATCTGTTGGCTATTTGGGTATATCCTCTATAAGCGAAATATTTATATAAAACTTTAGAAAACTGACCCTTCATATGTATCAATCAAAAGAAGAATTAATTCTGATTGTAGATAGTGGTGCAACCAAAGCCGACTGGTACCTGGTAAGCAGTAAAGAAATAGCTCATAATCTCAAAAGCAATGGAATTAGTCCAGTCTTCCAGACTAAGGAGGAGATGGAGCATGAGATCAGAGAGAATATACTGCCTCTACTTAAAGAAGAATCTATTAAGGCTATTTACTTCTACGGTTCTGGATGCACCCCTGAAAATGTACCAATAGTGAAAGATGCGCTACATGCTTCATTTCCATTAGAAACTATTGAGGTATATAGCGACTTGATTGCAGCAGCTCATGCTCTATGTGGACGCCAAGCAGGAATTGCCTGCATATTAGGCACAGGCAGCAACTCATGCGAATGGGACGGCACAAAAGTGATAAAACAGGTCTCTCCACTCGGCTTTATCTTAGGCGATGAAGGGAGTGGAGCTTCGTTGGGTAAGCAGTTGTTAAGCGATGCCCTGAAGGGACAGCTAACTGCAGGTTTGAAAGAGACATTACTCCAAGAATACCAGCTAACCCCTGCACTCGTGATTGAGAAAGTATACAGACAACAATTTCCCAGTCGTTTCCTTGCTAGCCTATCACCATTCATACTAAAGCATATTGATGACCCCACGATTAGTCGCCTTGTGCATCAGAGTTTTTCCGATTTCTTCGAAAGAAACGTTATGCAGTACGACTTTAAAAATAATAAGGTTAATTTTGTGGGATCAATCGCCTGGCACTATTCGTCAATTATAAAGGAAGTAGCGTTGAAAAAAGGAATTGAAATCGGCAACATAATTCAATCACCTATGGAGGGATTAATCACTTATTATAACGCATAATATGCACATATGCAGTTAATACTTCATAGATAAAACATCAAATCAATTTTCACATTTGTAAATAAACACATTAATTATGAGTTTTATTAAAGTTACCGAACAGTCGTCATTGTATGATGATCTAGATAAAAAATCAGTCTTCGACATACTCAGCGAGATCAACAAGGAGGATCAAAAAGTAGCGGATGCCGTGCAAAAGACTATTCCCGAAATCGAAAAACTGGTAACGGGAATTGTGGAGCGAATGCTACGAGGGGGCCGACTTTTCTACGTAGGAGCAGGTACAAGCGGCCGACTTGGCGTGCTTGATGCTTCCGAGATTCCTCCCACTTTTGGGATGCCTGACACTTACATCATAGGTTTGATAGCAGGTGGTGATATGGCTTTGCGAAACCCAGTGGAAGCAGCTGAAGATAATTTGGAGAAAGGTTGGGAGGATCTCATGGTTTATAAGATAAATCAAAACGATGTTCTTGTGGGCATTGCTGCCTCGGGCACCACTCCCTACGTTATTGGTGCACTACGTAACGCACGAGAAAGAGGAATCCTCACTGCAGCCATCAGTTGTAACCCCAATTCACCAGTGGCAATGGAAGCTGAAATAAAAATAGAACCGATTGTTGGACCGGAATACGTAACTGGTAGTACCCGAATGAAGGCAGGCACAGCACAAAAACTTGTACTTAATATGATTACAACCAGCACCATGATTAAGCTGGGCAGGGTAAAAGGCAACCGCATGGTTAATATGCAACTCACAAACCAAAAGCTAGTGGATAGGGGTACGCGCATGATTGTGGAAGAATTGGGTTTATCATATGAACAGGCAAAGAACCTGTTATTGCTCAACGGATCGGTTAAAAATGCTATCGACAGTTACAATAAATTGATTTGATATGTGATTGCTTTCTGATTAATAGTTTTTAATTGAAAAACATATATCTTTGCTTTTATAACCATTTTTATTCATAAACAACTTTTTCTATGAAGAAATTTATCCTAGTAATATTATTAGCAACTTTGTTAACACCATATCAACTACATGCTCAGCTTGAAGAGAAAGGTGGAGAATTTTCAATAGACATCAATCTGCGTCCCCGATTAGAGTATCGTAATGGTTACAACCAGCCTCGTTTGGAATCAGATAAACCTTCGGCGTTTATTTCAAATCGTGCACGCTTAGGTATTAATTTTGATAATGGTTTTTTATCTGCACGTATGGCAGCACAAGATATTTCATTATGGGGACAGAAGCCTCAAAATGATAATGAAGGTAACAGATTTACCTTAAATGAAGCCTGGGCACAAATTACACATAATGAGTTTTTTGTGAAAGTAGGTAGACAATCTCTAAATTATGATGATGGCAGAATTTTATCGGTCTCAAATTGGACTCCTACAGGAATATGGCACGATGCTCTTAAACTAGGTTATGAAAACGAACTAAATACTCTACATTTAATCTTGGCTTATAACCAATCTAGAGAAGTCACAAACTCTGGCACATTCTATTTTCCTATAGGACAGCCTTATCAGAATATGCAAACGATATGGTATCAGTACCATAATCAAACTGGCTTTAGTGCATCAGCTCTTTTTATAAATCTTGGGTTTGAAACTGGCGATCCTACTGCTGATGCTCTAATTTCGGATAAAGAGTACTTACAAACTATGGGTACAAATATTGGATATAAAAACAACCTTTGGAATATAATGGGTACTGCCTACTACCAAATGGGTAAGAATGCTAACAGACAAGACGTCAGTGCTTATATGCTTGCTCTACGTGGAGGTTATAAAATAGCCCCAGTGTTCTCTGTATATAGTGGAACAGAGTTTCATCCTGGACAGGATTCCGACTCGGATATAAAGTCATATATGGATTTACTTTACAGATCAAATCACACCTTTATGGGTGCAATGGACTACTTCAAAGGGAACGATTACTATGGCGTTTTCCATAAATACTTAGGATTTAAATGGAATGCTAGCAAAAAACTTGAATTAGATTTAAGCTATCATCATTTCAATTCTGATAAATATATTGAAGTTTCGGGAAATGATAAAAAGAATTTAGGCTCAGAAATAGATTTCAAATTCACCTACCCTATTCGAAAATACATTGTATTTGAAGGAGGTTACTCATTTATGCTAGCTACAGATGCTATGCCTATAGCAAAAGGCAGACCAGGAAACCCAGATTCATGGCAGGATTGGGCATATATAAGTCTTACTATTAATCCGACTATCTTCAGCGGGAAATTCTAGACTTACTCAATTTATACTTTTACTTTAACACTCTCCTATACTTTAGCCCTCTCCTAAAAATAAGTGACTCCATAATATCTCTTTTGAATTATGGAGTCACTTATTTTGGAGCTTTTTAAATTATAATTTTCCTAATATTTTATCCATTATATAATTAGTTCGAATTGCAGTTGCTCCTGTACTAACAGGAATTTCCTCTATACTAACAGGGGCTTCTCCCTTATCATTCAGGTAATTTACAATATTTTGAATTAAATAGAATTGTATATTCTCAGGATTTTCTAATAAGAACTCTTGCTTATCGTTTGAAGTTTCTAGTTCAATTGGAGAAAAATTAAAGGTAGAGAAAGTCAGTTTACCTTTTGTCCCCACAATAGTGATTTGGTCTAAACGTGTATTTTTTGGAGCTACGAAAGTCCAGCTTCCACTACCAACCACTCCATTCTTAAAACGGAATGTAGTAGACACAGTATCTTCCACATCATATAAACCAGCAGTGTTATGAGTGAATCCATAAACGTCTTCAATTTCACCAAAAATAAAATCTAAAAGATCTAATTGATGCGAAGCTAGATCATAAAAATATCCAGCACCTGCAATTTCTTTTTTAACCCTCCAAGGCAAATTATCACTATTATAATCTGTAGCATAAGGAGGTATGGCAAAACCTATTTGTACTGTTGAAATGTCTCCTAGCTTGCCACTATCTATGAGTTGTTTCACTTTTAAAAAATAGGGCAAAGTTCGACGATAATAAGCAACAAAACATGGAATACCGGTCTCTTCGGATACTTTATTTATCTCTACACATTCGTCATAGGATGCTGCCATAGGCTTTTCTATATAGACAGGCTTACCTGCCTTCATTGCTGCAATTGCATATTTATAATGTGACCCTGGAGGTGTGGCTATATAAACAGCATTTACATCATTATCATTAATTAAATTATTTGCATTATCATACCATTTTTTAATATTATGACGAATAGCATAATCCCTTGCTTTCTCTTTATTACGACGCATCACTGCAACAATTTCTGAGCCATCAACTTTATTAAAGGCTGGTCCACTTTTCTTTTCTGTTACCGACCCACAACCAATAAATCCCCATCGTATCATAAATACTCGTTTTTATTTTTCACAACTAATCCTTTTTGATTCTTGCATATGAGATATATCCCAAAAGTGCAAAAGCAATAAATGCAATTAAAATGTATATTAATATAGAAGCCGTACTGTCCATCTGACCATAAGAGTGCATTCCACTAAAGAAATAATTTACACCTAAGTATGTCATTAAAACAGTAGAAAATGCATAAACCGAAAGAAGATTAAATAACCAACTGTTATTCCATTTCTTTACAAGATGAATATGAGTTACAATTGAATATACTACAACAGTAATTAGAGCCCAGGTCTCTTTTGGATCCCAACCCCAATATCTGCCCCAAGATTCATTGGCCCAAACTGCACCTAAAAATGTTCCTATTGTCATAAGGGCAAGTCCAATCAACATAGACATATTATTTATTATAGTCAACTCTTTAATTCGATATGCTAATAACGTACTTTTTTTTGCAAATGAAATTGTGAAAAGATTCGTAATTCCAATTAAGAAGCTAATTCCAAAAAAACCATAAGCAGCAACAATAACTGCAACATGAAACATGAGCCAAGGCGACTTAAGCACGGGAACCAGGGTATTAATTTGTGGATCCATCCAATTAAGGCTAGAAACGAATAGTATTACTCCACCAAATAAAGTGGCAAGTGCAAGTGTTATTGTACTTTTTCTTCCAAAAATAAAACCCGCCAAAACGGTAGCCCAAGCAACATAAACCATTGTTTCATATGAATTACTCCATGGAGCATATCCAGAAATATACCATCGCATACCCATTCCTACCATATGATATACAAAAGAAAGGATAATTCCTGCTATCAAAAAAATGGATATATTTCTCATCCATTTCTGTTTACGAAACAACTGAATAAAAGAAAAAATTAAAAGCAACCCACCAAATATAAAATAACCAAGCTTATTGCTATTAAAAATATTCATTTGGTTATATATTAGTTCTGCTTTTAATTTATTTGTATTTATAAGATTTGCTCTATCATTTTCTATTTGATATCTAGCTATTATCTTCAATGCCTCATCAGCCTTTACCCAATCGTCACTTTTCAATGCATAATTAACCTCTGTCAAATAGTTATTGAACAATTGCAAACTATCTTCATTAGGTGGTATCCACGAATGTGTATCATCTGTCGGATCTGGAAAAACTCCAGGCATAGAATGAGACATAAGCATATAAAAAATATTAATCTGCTCATCAAGTTTAATTAAATCTTTATCAGCAGCAGTTAGCTCACCATTAGGCTTGTGATAGATCTCTTGCAACTGTGGCAATAATCTATAATTACCTTGATTATCAAAATACCTGTGATATGATACATGCTCATCATTTACAGCAATAAATGGAATTTGCATCCATATTTGAGGAGTAGCAAGCACACTAAGCATAAATTGATCTGAATTAAGATTATAGATTGTAGTTTCTTTATGTAACTTGCGTAAGATCTCAGATGAGAAAGTATTCATAGGCATTACCCTACCTTTAAATTGTACCGACAATGCTCCAAATCGTTCGGCATGAATTTGATTAATCTTATTCTGTTCTACAGATACAGTTATTAAGCTTTCTTGTCCAATACCTTTAAAAGGCATTAGTAGAAATATTAGTAATACCGTAATTATCTTTGATGCTTCTCTAACTTCTTTCAAATCTCTTCCTAATTTGCGAAATCTGGAATTGGGCATAAAAAACATAAAAAGAAATCCTACTAACAATAATGTGTAACCTAAATATGTAATTGTACGACCAGCAATATCTCTGTTGACAGATAAAATTGTTCCCAACTCATCCTGATCATATGATGCCTGAAAGAAACGATATCCTTTCATATCAAGTACATTATTCATATATATAGAAGCTTCAATTACTTTGTCATCCACGTGTACTAAAAGATCGCTTTCGTAGGAAGAGGGGCTTTGAGATCCTGGATATCTATTCAATCTAAAATCGACTAACTCAAGCTCAAACGGCAATATTTCAGTTTTCATGCCTTTTGATGTGTGCATTACCATCTTATTGGATTTTTCTCCTTCACGTATATGTATTTGACCCTCTTTACCAAACAAAAAGGTTGTAAGTGCCCCACCTAATATGACAATAAGCGATATGTGTATTACTACCATTGTCCACTTCTTTTTTGTAATATATTTGCTGTTAAAAAGAATAAGTATAAAATTAACCACTAACAGTAATTGAAGAAAAATAAAAAAGGGAGAATAATAAATTAGCATTTTTGCGGCTTCTGTGCCAACTATACTTTCAACAAATGTAGCAGATGCTAGTCCAATTGCATAGAATAACATCAATATAATAGAACCTCTATAAGAGGCTAAGAAAATATAAAATCGTTCCATCTACAATAAAAATAAAAAATTATTTGGCACAAAGATATAGAAAAATGGGTAAGAGTAACTTATAAAAGCCATCTTACCCATTTAAAATATTATAGAGAAACAGAATCTTCTTAAGTTTCTACAAAACCATCTTCAACAAGATGGCATTATGCTTCTTCCCATTGCTTACGTAAAAGCTCTAGAGCTGCTGGTACTACCACCTCACGATCGCCCTGACTACCACATTCAAAACTCACATACTTATCATATCCAAGCTTCTTTAGGGCTTTAAAGCCATCTACATAGTAATCTGCTTCACCATCTTCACCAGGCATGCTACGACGTTTTCTACTTGCCATATGCACGTGTTGCAAGTGCTTACCTGCCGAAATAAAGGCTGCATAATCTGATGTTTCTTCCCAAGTCATATGCCAGAAATCACCCAAGAGAGTAACTCCCGGATTGTTTATATCACGGCATATTGAAGCTGCATCAGCTACTTGACGAAGATAAAAAGCTTCTTTCCTATTCAGAGGCTCTAAAATAACCGTAGTGCCATGCTGATGAGCTAAAGTTCCCATTTCATCAAATTGCTCACACAAGAAGTCTCGTGTCTCCTGGGTATGAGGCATAACCGGAACCTGATGATTAAATGCAGGTACGATTATAACACCCGTCGACCCTACTTCACCTGCAGCAATAATTAGCTGAGTCATACTGTCAATACATTGTTTACGAATTTCTGGATCAGTAGAAAGTATAAATCCATCAAATCCTGCACATACGGCACTCATTTTTATGTCTCTGCCCCTCAGTGCTTCTATATATTCACTCTTTCTTTCCAGCAGAGGTTTTCCATGAGGTTCAAAACCAACAACTCCATGCTCCTCCATGAAGTCGAACTTCTCATTTAGATTAGCACCAGGTGCTGTACCCTCCTGAAATGAAATATTCAGTTTAACGTCTTTAGAGGAATTATTATCTTTTGATCCAGCAGATGCAAATGAGTTGCATCCTCCTATAACAATAGCAGCTGAACCCGCTATTGACGATTTAAGAAAATTTCTTCTATCAAATTTCATAATATGTTATCTTTGACCTGAACCAGGTACTGGAGTAGTATATCCTGACATATCCATCTTTCCGATGTTAAGATCTGCCGGTGTATAATCAAGTGGAGAAGCTGTCATTGCATCCCATGTAGTCTCTTGACCTGTGTATGATGACTCTCTTCCCATTATTGCTGCTAGGTTAGAAATAGCAGTCTCAGAAGCCTGTTCAATTGGCTTATTTGCGCGAATGCAGTTTACCATGTTTACATGTTCAAGTGTATATGGGTCGGTCTGTTTGAAGTTGGTCTTTTCAGCATCATGATCATATTCCCATACAACATTTCCTGCAAGATCTTTTATGACATGACCACCATTTGATGACCACGAACCACGAGTTCCCTGAATAAATTCACTTACGTTATTTGCACAACCATCAATCTGACGGCACATACTATGTAAATGAATTCCATTTTCCATTGTGAAATCAATACTGAAATTGTCATATTGATCACCTGTTACACGACGTTGACGTGAACCAAAGCCAACAGCACTAACTGGTTTAAGTCCTGAAAACCATGTAAAGACATCAATATTATGAACATGTTGCTCAACAATATGATCTCCAGACAGCCATTTCCAGTTTACCCAGTCGCGTACCATAAATTCAAAATCGTTCCATTGAGGTTGACGATCGCGATACCACAACATACTCTGATTCCAATAAACAGCTCCTCCTGTTATTTCTCCAATTGCACCATTCATTATTTGTTGGAATGATTCAACATAGCTACGTTGATGATGACGTTGTGTTCCTGTAACAACTGTTAGATTTTTTGCCTGTGCCTGTTTTGCGGCAGCAACAATTGTACGATAACCTACAGAATCAACACATATTGGTTTCTCGAGGAAACAGTGCTTATTCTTTTCTACGGCATATTTAAAATGCTCTGCACGGAAAAACGGAGGAGTACAATCTATTAGTACGTCAATACCACTATCTATAACTTGTTTGTATGCGTCTAAGCCTACAAAACGCATTGATTCTGGAATATCTATGCTCTTATCTGTTTTCAAGCTATTTGCAAGACCATCTACTCTATCTTGAAATACATCTCCTAATGCAACTATAGTAACTCCATTGGCTGCATTAAGAAAATTGATTGCTGCGCCAGAGCCTCTGCCTCCACAACCAACAACACCTGCTTTTAGTTCTTTTCCATCCGTAGCTAAATCGGGAAGTTCTGGGATATAATAAGTCCCCGATTCTCTTAAAGGTACAACAGCACCATTTTTTTTATTTGTATCACTACATGACGACAGCAAGCCTGCCGATCCTGTGCCAATTACTCCTACAGCCCCTGCTACGGCAGAAGTTTTCAGGAATGATCTTCTGGTTAAATTGTTTTCTTTCATTTGAATTAATATTTAAAAGTCCGTAATTATTTGGTAATTTACTTGTCTAATTTACAAAATAGTGTTATTTTATTAATGAGTCAGGTTCACATACAACTCTAAAACCGATACCCTTAATGTCTGAGTACCACCATATACTCTTAGGTTGTTGAGGATCTGTTCTCATCCAGTCATCATGTTCAGTATAACTTCTTGATGCATTTCTTACGTCTGCCGCATCAGAATTATAAAAACCGCCACGAACTACCCACTCATCTCCTACTGTTACAATAGGGTCCACAGTACGTGCTCCTCTTTTATTATATGCTTCTGAATCATATTTATCTGAAGTATATTCCATAACGTTACCCAACATATTTTTTAAACCAAATGGGTTAGGCATTACTTCGCTTGGCAATTGAGTACGTCCATTGCTATTTTGATTATAAATTACATAAGAACTTATACTATCTGTTTTAGGTTTAAATATATTTCTCATAAAACCATGTTCAGAGAAATCTTTTGCACTACCAGGGAAAAAATATGAAGTTTCTTTTCCACCTCTTGCAGCATACTCCCACTCAGCCTCAGTTGGTAACCTATATTTCTTACCTGTTTTTTCAGATAACCATTGACAAAATGTCTCAGCAGCATAATGAGTCATTGTAATTGCTGGTCGGTCTCCCTGTCCCCATCCCTGATCGGGATAACCAAAAGGAGGTGTGGGTCCTGAAATAGCATCAACACCCAATGCATTCAAATTATTTTGGTACACCACTTCTGGTGGGGTTCTTCCTTCACTCATGGTTTCAGAATAGAATGCCCAGTATTGATTCCATGTTGTTTCTACTTCCGCCATAAAAAAGGGACTAACAGTAACCTCATGTTGTGGAGATTCATCCGGATTACGAAATGGCTCTTTCTCAGGACTTCCCATTTTAAAAGTACCACCATCAATTGCAATCATATTAAAAGAGATAGCAGTTCGAGGTATTTGCTCTCTGAAATTAGTAAAACGAGTAATATGAGCTGGTTCTGTATAGAAGCTACTACTGTCTACCTCATAGGAACCGGACATCCCTGGTATGCCCACCATCTGTCCATGTGCATAATTCGGATTATAATGACCTGCATCCAAGTGACAACTTATACACTGAAGGTCGAGTTTTTCTACATTATCTTCATAATATAAATGTGCTGTAATACCATCATCTGTTACTCCCAATGGGAATAGGTTTTGATGACATTTCACACATGATTCATTTGGAATATATTTAACAGCATGTTCTAATTCAGATTTCATATCCCAATTAAAATCTGCACTATCTTTAGTAATAAATCCCCAAACATCACGAGCTCCTAAAGCAAGTTTTGCAGTATAATGAGCATATGTATCATCTTTTGGTGGTAGGTGACAATCAACGCAGTTAACCATAACCCCACTACCATTATTTACGTGAACAGATAGTTCCCAACTTTCTTCTGCATGAGGGTGCACATGACACATCATACACGATTCGTTTGTAGAAAAATATACCGATGTCTGGTACAATCCAGCCACACATACAACTCCTATTATAATTCCTGTAATTAGGAAAAAACCTTTACGTTTATAAAATTTCTTTTTAGGTTTGTTGTTCCTCATTGAAATTCTCGCCATTGTAAAATATGATATGAAAAATTTAATTATAACTTTTATCTATAGTCTAAAGCTATTTGCCTATAAAAGTAATATATTTTTACACAAAAGAGAAAAATTAGTTGTACTTATTACATTCTATAGTTCCATTCTCTATTTGTATATTTACTTCTTCTCAACTCTTCAATTAGCTCTATATCACTGTCATGAAGTGTGGCCAGCTCCAAAACATTAAAATAACACAAAAGTCTATCTGTTAAATCATCCAAAAAAGTAGAAATAGTCGGAACATCTCTATTTTTATTAAGAAGATAAGTATAGATATTTATAACTGGACTAGGCACTGATGCCGTTGCTTTTTTTGTAATATCTTTTTGTTTTGATGATAGTGCATTTTGAAGTTTGATTAAATCAGAATGATAAAGTAGTGTTCCGTGATGCAATTCCCGCCCCTTAGATACATGTGAAGCTGTGCCTGATATCTTATATCCTTCCAACCATATATCTTTTCGTTTACCTACTTCAACAGGAATTTCCATCGAATGAAGTACCTCTATAATGGGTTCTAAAAATTGTGCGCTTAGTGGTGCACCTGTTTTATCATGTATAAAAGAATAGTTTATATTGCCATTATCATGATATACAGCTCCACCCCCCGACATACGTCTAATAATTGTAATGTTGTTATCAATACAATAATCAATATCAACCTCATTCATTATAGCTTGGTTAGATCCAATTATAACACTCGGATCATTCTTATATAAGAAAAGGAAATTTTCTCCGGTCTTTTTAAAAAGGTACTCTTCTGCAGAAAGGTTGAATGATGATATAGTGGAAGGAGAAAAAACAATGTTCATAAATTGATGTTAAAATTAATTACTTAACAATTCACGTGCTTTTTCTATGATGGTATCTCTGTTTTCATCTATATCAACCTGACTCATATTAACAAAAACATCTGGTTCTACACCAAATTCAATATGTTCTTTATTTGCATTAAACATTGGAGATGCAGAAAAACGGATTGACCATCCATTTGGCAACTCCGAGCTAAAAGGTAAGCCACTGCCACCTCCTGTTTTATCACCAATAGTAGTTACATTCTCGGCATGTCTCATAATGCTTACAAACTCATTTGTTGCACTATAACAACCTCTATTTGTGAGAATAACAACTGGTTTCTGATATCTTACTCTGTTCGAACTTTCTGTATATCTAGGATATAGCTCAGAAAAATCATTGTGCCGGGGACCAATTTTATGGGAAATGTAACCTACATGTGTTCGTTCATTAAAAAACCTGCTTGCAATCTTTTCAACATTCGAAAGGCTACCACCTCCATTGTTTCTTACATCAATTATAAGTCCTTTACAAATTGCCATTCGGTTTAAAATTAGATCTAATCCCGATTCACTGACATCATTAGAGAAGCTGCCATAATAAACATAACCAACATTATCTTCTAATATCTTATACCTCATTCCTGAAGTAATACCATAATCCTTTTGAAGATAATTTTTCTGAATCTCACTATCGAAATTAGGAGGGTAGTTTTCCTGCCACTCCCAGTAACGTGTAATATCATGAGAAGCGGTTAGATTTACATGACCATCCTTTAATTCGGAAAGCATTTCACCCATCAACTTAAAGAGACTCTCATTACTCATCTCAGATGATATTCTCGATTCGTATTCTTCATAAACACTAGACCAATCAATATCTTTGTATTCAAAAAAACAGTAATTCTTGTCGATTATACTCCATATAGCTTCAAAGTTGCCTTTGGGGTTATTATCGAACTCCATATTCATATTCATGCAACTCGGTAATAATACTAGTTGCATGAATAAAAATATGATAGTCTGTTTGGTGAATTTCATTAGCAAGATTGCTCTTAATCAGCCACAAGGAATCTTATCTATTCTCCTTTGGTGTCTGCCACCCTCAAAAGGCGTGTTTATAAACATTTTCAGAATTTCATAAAATTCCTCATCGGTAAGCAATCTGCCTGGGAGAGAAAGAACATTTGCATCATTATGTGATCTGGCATAGAAAGCAATTTCAGGCGTCCAGCATAATGCTGCACGTATACCCTGATGCTTATTCATTGTCATATTGATACCATTACCTGAGCCACAAATTGCAATTCCAAACCTACATTCTCCACTTTCAACAGCTTTAGCCAAAGGGTGTGCATAGTCTGCATAATCACTGCTTTCTGGGGAATTGGTCCCAAAATCAATATATTCAAGACCCATATTTTCCAAAACTGTTACTAAATAATTCTTCGCATCAAATCCCGCATGGTCTGAAGCCAATCCAATAGGTTTATTTAAATTATCGACTAATGACATAATTTACTATTTTTTAATTTCTCATATCGCTCCTATAAAATTTTCTTAACTTGATCATAAATATTTTGTCCTGTATATCCAAGTTTCTGATCTAATATAGTATAAGGAGCAGAAAATCCAAATGAATTCATTCCCCATACTGCACCGTCTCCTGCAACTAGTCCTTCTAATGTAACAGGTAGTCCTGCAGTAAGACCAAATTTCTTTTTTCCTTTAGGTAACACCAAATCCTGATATTCTTGGGGTTGTGATCTGAATAACCCCTCAGATGGTACAGATACAATTCTCACCTTTACACCATCATTCCTAAGCAACTCTGCGCCTTCTACCAATGTAGAAACTTCAGATCCCGAAGCAAGTAAGATAACATCATAGTTTTCGTCATCTTCTACAATGTAAGCTCCTTTGGATGCTTGCAATGATTCTTCATATCTGGATCCCTTAGCTGGTAAATCTTTTATGTTTTGTCTTGAAAGAATTAATCCTGTAGGAGAATTACTATTTTCTAAAGCCATTTTCCAAGCTACGGTTGTTTCATTAACATCTGCAGGACGAAGCACCAGCATAGAGTTATTGCCAGAGTGATTTTGCAGTTTCTCTAAAAGACGAATCTGAGCTTCTTGCTCTACAGGCTGGTGTGTTGGACCGTCTTCTCCCACGCGGAAAGCATCATGAGTCCATATAAATATTACAGGAGTCTCCATAATTGCAGCAACGCGTATCGAAGGCTTCATATAATCTGAAAACGCGAAGAATGTTCCGCAAGCGGGAATAACACCTCCATGTAGACTCATACCTATACTTAAGCATGACATAGTAAACTCCGAAACACCAGCTTGTAAAAATGCACCTGAAAAATCTCCTTTTGCGAATGCTGTTGTTTCTTTTAGGAAACCATCTGTCTTATCTGAATTAGAGAGATCGGCAGAAGCTACAATCATATTTTCTACTTGTTTTGCCAATTCACTCAAAACAGTTGCAGAAGCAGCTCTTGTTGCTGCATTTGGTTTTTGTTGTATCGCTTTCCAATCAATATTTGGCAACTCTCTAGAAAACCATTTGTTTTTTTTCTCGGCCAAAGTGGGATTTTCTTTTTCCCATACATTTTCATTCTCTTTCTTGGCGGCCACAATAGCTTTTAAATCTTCCATTCTTTTAGCATAAAGTTCTTCAACTTCACTAAAAATAACAAAAGGATTATCAGGATTACCTCCCAGATTCTTTATTGTCTGATCAAAATCAGCTCCAGCGGCACTCAATGGCTGGCCATGAGTTGAAACTTGACACTCAAATGAAGTACAATCTACTGTTAAAGCGCCTCTTCCCATTATTGTATCACCAATAATTAGAGTTGGTTTATCTTTTTCTGCTTTTGCGTCTGTTAAAGCTTGGCGTATCTGATCAACATCATTACCGTCAATCTTAATCACTCTCCAGTTCCAAGCTTCATATTTTTTTCCAACATCTTCACTTGTTACCACATTGGTGGTAGATGAAAGTTGAATTTCATTGGAGTCATAAAACATTATTAAGTTATTCAACCCTAAATGTCCGGCTATTCGACCAACTCCCTGTGATATTTCTTCCTGAACTGATCCATCTGAGATGTAGCTGTAAATAGTATGATCCATTGTATCACCTAAACGATTCTGAAGGAACTTAGCAGCTATTGCGGCACCTGCTGCAAACGCATGACCTTGACCAAGTGGACCCGATGTGTTTTCAATTCCTCTATTTAAATCTATTTCAGGATGTCCTGGAGTTGGACTTCCCCATTGTCTAAAGTTTTTTAATTCATTTAAAGAGAACTTCCCGCTTAAACATAGAACAGAATAAAGCATTGCTGACATATGTCCTGGATCAAGAAAAAACCTGTCTCTCGATGCCCAACGAGGATTCTCGGGATCGTACTCTAAAAACTCTGTGAATAAAACATTTATAAAATCAGCTCCTCCCATGGCACCGCCAGGATGTCCTGATTTAGCCTCCTCAACCATCGATGCTGATAAAATTCTGATGTTATCAGCTGCTTTATTCATTAATGCACTATTGTTCATAAGAAATTGATATAATATATAGGTTTAAAATTATTTGATTTGTTACAAAGATAGTGTTTTTTTATTTGTATGAGATAAAATAAGTACTTTTGATAATCATAAGAAATTGATATGGGTTTAAGTCACAATAAAATAAAATACATTAAATCTCTTAAAGAGAAAAGGTTTCGCAGTAAATACAAATGCTTCGTCGCTGAAGGAGAAAAACTTGTTTTTGATTTGATGGAAACTTGTAAATGCCAAATGATTGCAGCATTGCCTGGCATCTTATCTTTACATAAGGAGATAGCTGCAGAAGAGATTATAGTAGCTTCTGAGGTTGAATTAGACAGAGCAACATCACTTAAAACAGCTCCTGCTGTAATTGCAGTTTTTTATCAACCACAATCAGACATTAACCTACAATCTTTTAACACAAGTTTAAATCTTATTCTTGATGGAGTACAAGACCCGGGTAATGTAGGAACAATTGTAAGGATTGCAGACTGGTTTGGCATTAATAATATATTTTGTTCGTTTGACTGTGCTGATGTATTTAATCCAAAAACGGTTCAAGCCACAATGGGTTCAATAGCTAGGGTAAGGGTGACTTATACTGATATATTCGCACTCATTACTAAAAGCAATAACATTCCTGTTTATGGCACCTTTTTAAGAGGCAAAAACATCTATGAAGAATCACTTTCCAAAAATGGATTAATAGTAATGGGAAGCGAAGGAAAAGGAATTAGCCGTGAAATTGATAAACTAGTGACTGATCGTTTGTTTATACCATACTTCCCTGTAGACAACAAATCATCTGAATCATTAAATGTAGCAGTAGCAACAGCCATTACATGCTCAGAGTTTCGAAGAAGACATTTCTGATTAGTATATAACATTTAAACACAAAAAAATCACGTATTGACTAATACGTGATCACCTAAAACTAATCTAATGAGAATGAAAGACTCCCACAAAGGGAGCCTGGGTGGAAAACGGGATTCGAACCCGCGACCTTCGGAACCACAATCCGACGCTCTAACCAACTGAGCTATGACCACCATTTTTATTTTCGAGTGCAAAGATATAATAATTTTATCAATACACATAAAGTTTCTCCAAAATTTAAAATTTATGGATTAGAAAATTATTCATGCAAAAAATTTAGTATATTTGATCCAGCTATTAATAAAAGAACCAGATTAATGGAGATTAAAAGAATTAAACTATCAATATTGGGAATATCATTTAGCCAGGTACAGGCAGGAGCTTACGCACTCATCTTTTCAGAAGAAAATGGTATTCGACGTCTCCCGATAGTCATCGGAACACCAGAAGCTCAATCCATTGCAATTGTAATGGAAGGTATTACACCCCCCAGACCACTATCACATGATTTAATTAGTTCAATATTCAAAGAACTAAATATTGATTTAATTGAAGTTCTCATATATAAGTTTGAAGAAGGTGCTTTTTTCTCTGAGCTTTTATTAGAGCAAAACGGAATCGAATTCAGAATTGATTCTCGTACATCAGACGCAGTTGCATTGGCTATTCGAACCAACTCTCCAATATATACTACAGAAGAGATTATGAAAAATATGGCTATTGTTTTTGATGAACAATCAGCTTCTGATCATATAGACCCGTTTAAAGATGAAACAGTTAAAAACGAAGAGGAATTATCAGATCTTCGTCTCGATGCACTAAAACTTCGTTTGCAAGATGCAGTTAGTGAAGAAAACTATGAATTGGCTACGCGCTTACGTGACGAAATTAACAGAAGAGAGAATAGATCCTGATTTTATAAAGTGATGTCAGACACACTATTTTATAGTCCCGATATAATAAATAACCCTCAATTACCCGAAATTGAGTCTCATCATTGTGTAAAGGTATTACGTATGCGAAATGGCGATTTGCTTACTGTAACCGATGGAAAGGGCCATTTTTATCAATGCACTTTAATTGATGCCAACCCCAAACATAGTACCATAAGCATAATTAATAAAATCGATGTTAAACAGCCAAGAAATTTCATCCTTCATGTTGCATTTGCTCCTACAAAACAAATGGACAGAAACGAATGGTTCGTAGAAAAAGCAACTGAAATCGGAATAGATAGGTTAACCCCAATTATTTCAAATTACTCAGAACGTAAAGAGATAAAATTTGAAAGGCTTATAAAAACGGCTATTTCTGCTATGAAGCAATCGCAGCAACCTTTTTTACCACAAATTGATGAAACAGTAAGTTTTAATGATTTCATCAAGCTTCCATTTAAAGGAAATAAGTACATAGCTCACTGTTATGAAACACCAAAAACACCTCTTACACAAATATATAAAAAAGGAGAAAATGCATTAATATTAATAGGACCCGAAGGCGATTTTAGTGAGGAGGAAGTTGAAAGAGCAATAAATAGTGGTTTTAGTCCTATTAGTCTTGGCGAGTCGCGATTAAGAACTGAAACAGCTTCATTAGTTGCTACTCACACTATACACGTAATAAATAGTTTATCTTAATTAAAAATCATTTATAATATAGCATCAATCATGAATAAGAGCATACTTATCATATCTATACTCCTACTAATCTTTCTTATTTCGTGCAATAATACAGAAAAAGAATTGCCACGAATAGCTATAGCAGGAATTGCAATAGAATCAAGTACATTTTCTCCGGCTGTAAGTCATGAAGAAGCATTTAGAGCACGTGAGGGTGAAGATGTTTTTAGTTATTATCCTTTTATGTCTCCCGATTCAGGTATTATAAATAGAGCTGTATGGATTCCTACTCTAAGAGGTCATGCAATGCCGGGTGGCATTGTTACAGAAGAAGCATACGAATCTTTGGTAAATAAAACTTTAAAAATGCTTGAAGAGGCATTACCATTAGATGCTCTGTTTTTTGATATCCACGGTGCCATGAGCGTTCAGGGAATTGATGATCCCGAAGGGGATTTTTTGGTAAAAATTAGGGAACTAGTAGGCACCAATGTATTAATTTCGACTTCAATGGACCTTCATGGAAGTGTATCTCCTCGTTTAGCTCAGAACACAGATTTAATTACCTGTTACAGGTTAGCGCCTCACGAAGATGCATTAGAATCAAAGAAAAGAGCGGTAACGAACCTGCTTGAAAGGCTTGAAAATGGAAAAGGTAAACCGGCATTTAAAGTTTGGATACCAGTGCCTATTTTACTTCCAGGAGAAAAAACAAGTACAAGAATCGAACCCGGTAAAAGTCTATATGCACAAATTCCAACTTTACTAGATGATGATAATGTTATAGATGCTGCTATATGGATGTCATACCCTTGGGCAGACGAACCTCGTAATCATGGGGTCGTAATGGCTTATGGCGATGATGAAGAGGCCGTGGCAAAAGCTGCAGAAACATTAGCCAGCAACTTCTGGAATGTTAGAAAAGAGTTTGAATTTGTGGCCCCAACAACATATTTTGATGACGCAATTAGTCAAGCATTAAAGAGTGATAAAAAGCCTTTTATTATCAGCGATATGGGCGATAACCCAACTGCCGGTGGTGCAGGAGATGTAACATGGACATTACACGAAATATTTAAACGCCCAGAATTTAAATCGCCAAACAGCAAGAGTATTATTTATGCATCTATCCCCGGACCAGAGCTTATAAGTAAAGCACTTGAAGTGGGTGTCGGAGGAGAAGTTGATGCAATGGCAGGTGCAGAGGTAGACAACAGATTTGCTCCACCTGTAAGAATAATTGGCGAGGTAACTGCTATTAAAGAGAGTGATAATAATACTGAAGTGGTAGTCAAGAGTGGCAATATATACACAATTATAACTGAAAAGAGAAATGCTTACCACTATAAAAAGAACTTCACTGACCTCGGATTAGAACTTGAAAACATAGATATTCTGGTTGTAAAACTTGGATACTTAACAACAGAGCTGTATGATTTACGTGCCGATTGGTTAATGGCTCTAACTCCAGGGGGTGTAGATCAAGATTTATTAAGGTTACCTTATAAGAGAATAAATAGACCAATGTACCCTATAGATTCTGATATGGACGACCCAGACCTTAAGGCACAATTTATTCCCAGCTCGGATAATATCAAATATTAATAAAAGCTTGCAAATAAAAACCAGCAAATAATAACCTAATATCAAATAAATAAACCACATACAGAAAAGTCTCTTAATAGAATGACAAAAAAAGAGAGATATAAAAACGTACTGAATTGGTTCGAAGCCAATGCAGAATCAGCCGAAACAGAATTAAATTACAATAATAATTTTGAGTTGCTGACAGCTGTTATATTGTCTGCTCAATGTACAGATAAACGGGTTAATATGATCACTCCTGCTTTATTTGAAGCTTTTCCTACTCCTCAAGTAATGATGGAATCGTCTCCTGAAGTAATATTCGAATATATCAAATCATGCACGTATCCTAACAACAAGTCAAAAAGCTTGTATGGTATGGCAAATAAATTGGTTAACGATTATAATGGAATTGTACCATCCGATATAGATTCCTTACTTACCATTCCCGGTGTAGGTCGTAAAACGGCCAATGTAATACTCGCTGTAGCTTTCAACAAACCCGCTATGCCGGTTGACACTCATGTGTTTAGAGTTGCAAACCGAATAGGCCTCACAAATAATTCAAAGTCACCTCTCGAAACTGAGAAATCACTTGTTAAATATATACCCAAAAATCTTGTTACTAAAGCACATCATTGGTTTATATTACATGGAAGATACATTTGCATAGCAAGAAAACCCAAATGTGAACAATGTGGCATCAGCAAATGGTGCAAATATTATAGTAAATCAGTTATTATAACTGATAGTTAATCCTTATAAATTAAATAACAATGAAAAAAAAACTTTTGATCAGAGATCTTACCCTTCGTGACGGACAACAGTCGGCTTTTGCTACCAGAATGAGTCAAGCTCAGGTAGACCGTGTACTTCCTTACTATAAGGATGCAAACTTTTATGCAATGGAGGTATGGGGTGGAGCTGTCCCAGACTCAGTGATGCGTTATTTAGGAGAGAACCCATGGAACCGTTTAGAGAAAATTAATGAAGCCGTAGGAAACACTAGTAAATTAACCGCTCTTTCCAGAGGAAGAAATCTCTATGGATATGCTCCATACCCAGATGAAATTATTGATGGTTTTTTCAAAAATGCAGTCGATTCAGGCCTAGATATAATGCGCATTTTTGATGCACTTAATGATGTGAACAATATCCGTTCAAGCGTTAAGTATATTAAGCAGTATGACGGACAAGCCGATTGTGCTGTTTGTTATACTGTCGACTCAAAATCTGCTTCAAATCAGGATGATAGAAGCACGAAAAAAAATAAAGATATATTATCTTTATTTGGTGGAAATAAAGCAGTTGCAGATAAACCAAAGCCTGTATTTACCGACAGCTATTTTCTATCTAAAGCTAAAGAGATGGTCGCACTCGGTGCAGATATGATAACCATAAAAGATATGAGTGGTTTAATCCCTCCTTCCAGAGTAGCCTCTATGATTTCGCTATTCAAAAAAGAGCTAAATGTGCCCATTGATTTTCATACACACTGCACTCCCGGATATGGGCTTGCTTCGGTTGTTACAGCTATAATGTACGGAGCAGATATTGTAGACACCAATATATGGTATTTTGCAGAAGGACCTGCAGCACCGGCAATTGAGCTTATCTATATATTCTGCAAGAAGCTAGGCATAGATTTAGATGTAAATATGGAGGCCGTTGCCAAGATTAATAAAGAGTTGTTCTCAATCAGAGAAGAATTGGGGCAATTTGATACCTCAAAGCAATTTCCCAAACCATTCAATCCTCTAACAGATACTCTTCCCGTAGAAATTGATAAGCAATTCGATATAGCAATTAATGCTATTGAAAAAGAAGATGAAGTAGAGTTGCTAAAAGCTTGTCAATCAATAGAGGCATATTTCGAGTTTCCCAAACCAAATGAATTGGTCAAAAATGCCGAGATACCAGGTGGAATGTATACAAACATGGTGGCACAGTTAAATCAACTAAACTCTATTGATATACTAGAAGATGCAATGAGTTTAATACCTAGTGTAAGAGCAGATGCTGGACTCCCACCCCTTGTAACTCCTACCAGTCAGATTGTTGGTGTACAAGCTGTAGTATCAGCCATGAACCTAAAGAAGGGTAATCCTAAATACTCAAACCCTTCAAATCAGTTTATTGCTCTGGTTAAAGGTGAGTATGGCGAAACACCTGTACCGGTAGATCCATCCTTCAGAAAACAAATAACAGGCTCACCTGAAGAGATACCTTATAATACCAAAAATTATAAATATCATGATAATCCTGTTTTAACGGAATATGGAAATGTAAGTTTGGCTAAAACCGAGAAAGAGAAGTTGCTACTAGAACTGTTTCCAGCTGTAGCAAATGGTTTTTTGAGGGGACTCAGAGAGCAGGAGTTTCTTTCTAATAAAGAAAAAGACAACACTGAAAAAGACTCTAAATCTAATATAGGTGATAATGGAGATATTATTCATGAAGAAATAACAGGTAATGTAATTTCAAGCCCCATGCCTGGTAATATATTTAAAATATTAGTAAAAGAAGGTGATGTGGTTATAAAAAATTCGATAGTTATTATACTCGAAGCAATGAAAATGGAAAATGAAATCTATTCTCCTTATTCAGGTAAAGTAAAACGAATCTTTGTTAAACCAAATGATAGAGTAATGGAAGACGATGTAATGATTGAGATTGTATAGTAGATACAATATTATCTACAACGTCTTATTCACATTCTGTTGTACCGAATCAGGTCTTGAAGCATAATAAATACCAATCTGTCGTATGCTATCCAGCTCATTCAATATCTGATTCTGTACCAGAATAAAGCTGTCTCTCAATTCCGGTTTAACAGGAAGTGAAGGTGGTGCCTCCATCGTTAGTGGGTTTATAGGTTGATTGTTTTTATGAACTCTAAAATCTAAATGAGGACCCGTTGATAAACCGGTTGAACCTACATATCCTATTACCTGTCCTTGTTTCACACTGCTTCCTTTTTCAATTCCACTTCCAAATTTGCTCAGATGCATATAAGTGGTAGTATAAGCAGAATTATGCTTCACTTTTAAATAATTGCCTGCTCCATTCCTTTGAAATGCTCGTTCAATTACTACACCATCACCAATAGCTTTAACAGGTGTACCTGTGGGAGCAGCATAGTCCACTCCATGATGTGCTCTGTAACGCTTCAAAACAGGATGAAAGCGAGCATTTGAAAACTTAGAAGATATGCGATAAAAATCTAATGGCGATTTAAGAAAAGCTTTTCTTAAACTATTACCCTCTTCATCAAAGAACTCTCTAACAGAATCTTGTTCAAAAGGAATTGCACTATAATTCTTTCCTTGATGTGTAAAAACTGCTGCCTCTATAGAAGCTATATCCACATAAGTTGTATCATCAATATAAGCAACATCATACATCATCCTGAATGAGTCCCCTTCCTTCACATCAAAAAAATCAATTTGCCAAGCATAAATATCTGATAATTTAAGTGCAAGTAACATGGGTGCTCCAGCATTGACTAACGTATTCCACAAAGAAGAAGTAATGGTTCCCTCTACATACTCTCTTTTTAGTGTAACTGGCTTAGATGATTCATAGGCACTTGGCTTCTCATTACATAAATCAACAACTACAAAATCGGTTCTGTTTTTCTCGAACACCAAATACTTAATTTCATTCAATGTATCTTGAGATGTTATAGTTGCATAGGTATTGCCTATTTGCATTTTCGAAGGATGATAAAATGGAGTAACGGTTTCTGTTATTTGTTCTATATAATTAGCTGCAAAACCCAATCCATTTAATATGGATGATAAAAGATCTCCCCTTTCAATTGAGTAATGGTTAATTTCGAGTGAATCTACACAAATTCCATATTTTACAATTGATGTTGACTCCTCCTGTTCTTCATTCTCAGTATCTTTATCATTATTTATTCCGCATGATGGCATATAAAATAACAGGAGTAGGAACATACCCACCCCTGTTAATATATGTAGTATAGTTTTAAACATGATTGGACTCTTTATCTTCGATATTGAATTCTAAAATTCGTAGTTTGAAATATAAAAATCCAAATTTAAGTTTTATATTGATAATTACAAAATCAGTACACCACTTAATTTCTTATTATTTAACACTGAATTTATAAATACATCTACTGTTGTAAGTATCACCCGGCAACAAAGATGCTGAAGGCCAGTCGGGTTTATTAGGTGTATCAGGATATTTCTGAGTCTCTAAACAAATTGCATTTCTTTTGCCGTAAACTGCTCCATACTTACCAATATTAGTTCCATTAAGGAAGTTGCCTGTATAAACCTGCACTCCCGGCTCATTTGTAAAAACTTCTAGTTGTATACCTGATTCAGGTGAGTATACAGTTGCAGCAAGTTGAGAAACATTTCCTGCAGTATTCAAAACCCAGTTATGGTCGTATCCATCACCAAATTTCAATTGCTCATAATCATAATCATCAATTCTTTCTCCAATAGCAGTAGGCGTTCTAAAATCCATTGGAGTACCCTCAACCGGAGCAATTTCGCCAGTTGTCATAAAAGTATCATCAACAGGTGTAAATGAGTCGGCATTAATCATCAACACATCATTTAATATACTATTATTCGCATCTCCCGAAAGATTAAAATAAGAGTGATTAGTTAAATTCACAACAGTTTCTTTGTCTGTCACAGCCTCATACTGAATATCAATAGCATTATCATCAGTTAAGGTCATTGTAACTTTAACATCTAAATTACCTGGAAAACCCTCTTCACCGTCAACCGACAGATATGTTAAAACAACACTTTCATCATCCGCATGTAACACATTAAATACTTTGTTGTGGTAACCGGCAGGACCACCATGAAGTGTATGTCCAAAGTTGTTTTGGGGTAGTTGGTATTCAACACCATAAATGTTAATCTTACCATTTGCTAACCTGTTACCATATCTTCCGATAGTGGCACCAAAATTGTTATCCACGGCTTTATAATCGTCGATATTATCAAAACCAAGAACAACATCTTTAAGATTACCATCCTTGTCGGGCACCATTACCGATACAATTCTACCTCCAAAGTTTGTAACTGTAACCTCCATACCATTTTTATTTGTCAAAACATACAGGTTGGTTGAGTCACCATCTATAACAGTTTGAAAGTTGCTTTTCACTAGTCCCGACTTTGTAGTTTCAACCACATTAGCCTCTTTCTGTTTACTTGTACAGCTAGATACCAAAATAACTATTGATAGTAGCAGAAAATTTCTAAGTTTTAATTTCATTTTCTTGATTTATATTTATGTTTAATATTTAACAATTAACTATTTTATTCTAAAAACAAATGTAATAAATAAATCTGTTTTAATATTGTATTATCAATTAAACATAGGTTTATCAGCAATTAATGAAGGGCTCCCTCCTTCAATAAATGGCCAATTATTGTTCCATTGAATTTTATCCATCATCAAAACTCTTCCATGTGGTTTATCTACAGATATTGCATGATAAAATATCATTTCTTGTCCTTCATTATCTTTAACAATTTCGGAGTTGTGTCCTGTGCCTACAAATTTATTATTTTTATTTATTATCACTTCATGATTATTATTCATCATTGATTGGCCATCTTTATCAACATAAGGACCAAAAAGAGATGTAGATCGCGCTACAACAGTTGTATAAGTACTTTCTAATCCCTGGCAACAAGTACCTATTGATGCAAACATATAATAAAAGCCATTTCTCGAATATATATAAACTCCTTCATAAGCTGTTCCTGCAATTTGCTGTTTCTCAGCTCCGGTTTTGATAGACAAACCATCCTCAGAAAGTTCTATATAGTATATCCCTCTAAAACTACCCCAAAAAAGATATTTTTTACCTTCCTCTTCTATATAAAACTGATCTATGGAGTTTTGAACATTAATCTCATCACTCTTAAAAAGTTTACCATGATCGGTAAATGGTCCTTCCGGATTATCTGCGGTAGCTACTCCAATTCCACAGGTCCATTCTCCTCCCCAAACCGACATGGAATAGTATAATACATACTTACCATTAATATAATTAATATCCGGAGCCCAGAGTCCGCCATTGGGTTCAAAAGTGGGTCTTGTAAAATCAGTAAAAGCTGTTCCTACAAATTGCCAATCAACAAGATTTTCCGACTTATAAATAGGTGTATTACTAATATCTTCTGTAGCGTAAAGATAAAAATCACCATTCTCTGCTTTAATTATTGTAGGATCGGGTAAACTAATATTAAGGATTGGGTTCCTGTATACATTCTTACGAATTGGGTTTTCATTAATTGTTTCATTAGCCTTACAGCTTATAATCGTGATGAAAAGGAATATAAGGTATATAAAATTTTTCTTCATTTCATTATAATAAAAAAATCAAACACATTTAATTAAACTTTCACTGTTTGGCATATGTGTGATTATTAATGATAAATCATTTCAAAATAATTTTACCTTTAATCATCCAGACACCTATTTTTTCTGAATTGAAATTTGTTGAAGCAAGGGCTGCTATTGTATTATTACCAAGATATGATAAAGCGTTCCATTTTGCTTCTTTATCTAAAGGCACTTCAAAGGGTTGAGATGGATTTCTGAACCCATATGGTTTGTCGCTTAATACTACTTCCATGGTAGATAATTCCCAGTTAGATGTTCTGCCTTCTGTAGTCTGATATGATATAAGATAAATCCCATTAGTCAATCTTATCATATAAGGTGCACCTGCATATACAGTATCAGCAAGATTATTTTTAAGTGCAGAATATCTTTCAGGAGAGTCTGCAAGAACTGGACTTTCCCAATTATTGTTGACCGGGTTACTTATTAACCAAGGCTTAAACTGCCCCGAAACATTGTCTTCGATTACTAAATAAATCGATTCACCATCATGTACTGCAACAGGCATACCATCACGATGTCCGCTACGAAAACTCACAGTTTTAGGTTCAGAATCCCATGTATAACCATTATCAGTTGAGGTTAATACAGAAATTTCCTGTTCATCTGATTGTAGATATGGGAATTCGTTTGCAAAATATATTTGAATTGTACCATCTGGTAATAATAAAAAAGAAGGTTCCCAGCAACCATCTTTAAAATGTGTCGCAGCTTGAAATAAAATAGAAGAATCAGACCAAGTGTTTCCATTATCAGTACTCCTTTTCAAAGCAATTGAAAAAGGAAATACTCCTTCAATCCGTGGACGAAGATTAACTGCAAGCAGTAAATCTCCACTTGAAAGTTGAGTGATTTCCGGATTTGCAATATTTACTATTGTGTTTTCTCCTGTTGTATTGTTTGTGTAATTAAAAGCTTCAAATGACAAGACCTCATTATTCCAGCTTGCAACATTATCAAAACTTTTCTTAATTACTACATCTCCTCTTCGGTTTTCATATACAGCCAATAATGATTCATCAAGCATCCTAATTAAACGAGGATATCCTCCCTCATCTGCAATGCAGACGAGAGAGTTATTATCCCATTCTATAAAGTAATCCTTTTTATTCTGGTTTTCAGAGTTATCACAAGATGCAGCTGTGAAAAGAAGAATAGATATAAAGATTAGTCGTTCAAGATATTGCATATTTCTTGATTGATTTTTCTTACTCGTTCTTCGTCAACTTTAACAAGTTTACGATCGTAAGTAAGCAATCCATTAACCTCTACTTCCACATCTGTTGTTTGAGTATAAACTGCAGCAGAGAATCCCTGGCGAATAAATTGTTTTAGTTCATCAGCATATTTAATATACTCATCAGTAACCTCTTTTGAATTGTTAAATTGAACATAACCCCAGTTACGATCAGGTTCCCATAGGTGATCTTTGTGTGCCCAACCTATTCCACCATATTCGCCCAGCACTGTAGCACGTTGTGCATCATACAAATACATTCTGGGATTAGGGTAATTGTGCAGGTCAAGCATATCTCCCACAGTGTAATGGTTGCCACCACTTGCAGGGTTTACTAACCTTGTTGGATCATAAGCTTTAGTCCATTCTGAGATTTCTTCTGTTTTGAACTGACCCCATGCTTCATTAAATGGTACCCACACACCAATAGAAGGATAAGAATACAGATAATCCATTAACTCCTTCCACTCCTGACGGAAATTTGCTTCAGATTCAGCCGAACGCTCTCTCTCAGAACCTGAAAAATAAGAATGCATTTGCCATTCGGGACCTCTGTCTCCATTTGGCATATCCTGCCATACAATAATACCATGACGATCACAATGAGTATACCAGCGGGCGGGTTCAACTTTAACGTGTTTACGTATCATATTGAATCCTAAATCTTTGGTTTTAATTATATCATACTCTAAAGCTTCATCGGTAGGAGCAGTATAAAGACCATCGGGCCACCATCCCTGGTCTAAAGGACCAAAATGAAACAGGTCTTTATTATTTAACTGTAAGCGTACTATACCTTTATCATCACGTTTCATTGAGTACTTTCTCATAGCTGCATAGCTATCAACCTTATCTAGCTGCTTGTTTCCTTCCCAAACAACAACTTCAATATCATATAAATGAGGATTGCTGGGCGACCACAACTTTACATTCTGTGGCATTGAAATTTCAACAGGCTGATTATTTATAGACAGTCCGGTTGCTACAACACTATTACCATCTTTGACTTTCACTTCTACCTTTTTTACTGAAGAGGTTAAATTTGTTACAGCATCAATTAAAAGAACATTTCTATCAACATCTGGTGTTATCCTCAGATCCTTAATATAAGTTTCTGGTACAGGCTCAAGCCATACTGTCTGCCAAATACCTGATACGGGAGTATACCAAATACCGTGTGGATCATTTACCTGTTTGCCACGAGGCTGAAACCCCTCATCGGTTGGATCCCATACCTTCACTTTAACGGTATTATTACCCGATGTTAAAGCAGGTGTTATATCAAAAGAAAATGGTGTATAGCCTCCTTGATGGCTTCCAACTTTCACCTCATTTACCCATACATCTGCCCTCCAATCTACTGCACCAAAATGAAGAAGTATTTTACTGTTTTTCCATTTCGAAGGCACTGTAAACTCTCGCTGATACCAGAGTTCGTTGTCTTTTCCAACTCTTTTTTGTACACCCGACAAGCTAGACTCAACTGCAAAAGGAACTAATATCTCCCCATTGAAGCTTGTTGGGGTTTGTCCTACCGGAATAATTGCATAATCCCACAAACCATTAAGATTTTGCCACTCTCCTCTTTCCATTATTGGTCTTGGATATTCAGGCAAAACATTGTTAACATCTATTTCAGATGCCCACTTAGTTTTAATTTTATCTCCAGCCGGTTGCCACTGGGCAGAGAGGCTTAACGTCATTAATAACGTTAAGAAAAAAGTAAAAATTTTTCTCATAAAAAATATTTTAGGTAATTAACTAATTCTACAGATTACGAAAATAGTGTTTATTAAACTCCCCTTTGATTAAAAACTAATCAATAAATAGCAATTTCTTCTCAAAATCATTATTGTTCTTGAAAATCTTTTGGTAATATGCCAAACTGCTGCTGAAAACACTTAGCAAAATATGAAGGGGAGTTGAAGCCTACCATAAAACTAACTTCATTAACTTTATTATCTCCTTCTTTAAGAAGTAGTGCAGCCTTCTTTAGTCTTTCTACTCTCAGGTATTCATTAGGTGTCAAATCCAACACACCTTTCACCTTTCTATAAAAACTGGCTCTACTCATATTAAAATGCTCAGCCATATTTTCTACATTAAAATCAGATTCTGATATATTGTCCTGAACTAAATTATTTAGTTTCTTTATGAACTCCTCATCTGATTTGGTTAAGGCAACAGTAGTAACACCAATAAAAGGATTTTTCATAAATGTCTCACGAAGTTTCTCTCTTCCTTGAAGCAGGTTATCTATTCTAGCTAATAATACTTCAACAGAAAAAGGCTTCTCCAAATAAGCATCGGCCCCGAGTTCATAACCTTGTACTTTCGATTGTGTATTTACCCTTGCTGTAAGTAGAATTACAGGGATATGACTGAACTCTACAGTAGATTTAATTTTTTCAGTGAGTTCAAAACCATCCATTTCAGGCATCATTACATCACTTACGATAATATTTACATTTGAATACTTTAAAATCTCAATGGCTTCTACTCCATTCTTAGCAACTAAAATGTTATAATACTCAGATAGAATTTTTGCTCCAAATTGTAATAGCTCTATATCATCGTCAATTAACAAAACAGTTGACTCCTTTAAATTTTCGCTACCATTCGATTTCATATTTATTTCATTAACCTCAATTGCAGAAATACCACTATTAGTATGTATTAATTCACCTACGGGTATTTCCAAATGAAATCTATTTGCTTCTGAGGCATTTTCTAAACTTAAAGTGCCATTATGCAGTTGTACCAGAGAACTAGCTAACGCTAATCCAATACCTGTGCCTGAGCCATTTTTAAATTCATTGGCATTAAACTGAACAAACGGTTTAAAAATCTCTTCATCATATTCCTGTGGAATCAAGGAACCATCATTCTCTGTAAAAAGATGAAATTTTTGATCTTCGTTATTTATATAAGCATTTACGTTTACATAATTCTCACAATATTTTATTCCATTATTCAACAGATTACTCAATATTTTTAAAAAGGCATCTTTGTCAATTTGAACGAACATATCTGTTTCAGGAAGATTAAACTCAAATTCAATTCCCTTTTGTTTTGCGAAAGGATTGAAACGAGATTGCAATTCTCTAATCAGCTCTGTAACATTCTGTGTTTCTAAATTAAGAAGGTAAGAATCCGATTCGGTTTTACGAAAATCAAGCAATTGATTCGTAAGATCTAATAACCTATCGGTATTTTTACGCATAATTTGCAGATTGTCATCTATAATTTCAGGAATATCTTCTGTCATAATGATATGATCAAGAGGAGCTTTAATTAATGTAAGTGGAGTTCGAATCTCGTGTGCAATATTTGTAAAGAAATTAATCTTTGAGCGATATAATTCTCTCTCTTTCTCCTGTTCAAAATCTTTCATACTTTCTTGTCGCCGTAGTCGTTCTCTTTTTTTAATGAAACGAAACACAAGATAAAGACCCAAAAGTAGCAAAATAGAATATAATGCATAAGCCCACCCATTTAACCAGTATGGAGGTCGAACAACTATTGATAGTGTTTTAATAGGAGTTATTGGATCATTACTCCCTTGTTCTGCTATTCCAAGTATTAATTCATATTTTCGTGGAGCTAAATTTGAATAAAAAATATTATTACTATCTGATGGTCTGATCCAGTCATAATCAAAGCCTTTTAAAGTATAATAAACTCTGTTATTGTTAAAAAGCGAGTAATCTAATAAAGCATATTGCAAATTGATTGAATTCTGTTTATGTGAGAGTACAATTTCATCAGTAGTCATTATGCTCTCCTTCAGGGGAGATTTCTTACCCGGTTTTACTCTAATGTTATTTATAAATAGATTAGTGAAAATGATGTTATTATTTACCTGAGTATGACTTAAATCTTCTGCTATAAAGCGCACAAAACCATCAAGAGAACCGAAATATATATGTCCATTTGAATCCTTATAACTCGATTTGTAGTTAAATTGGTTAGTCTTTAAACCATTATCTACAGTAAAATTTATAAAAATCTCTTTTTCGGGAATAAATTTAACTAAACCTTTATTTGAAGACAACCACAGGTTGTTATTCCGATCTTCAACAATCTGATATACCACTTCATTTGGAAGACCGTTACTGCTATTATATGTCACAAATCTCTCCGTGTCACTGTCAAAAAGTCCAATTCCACCTCCTTGTGTTGTTACCCACAATCTTCTTTTGCTATCTTCAAAAACGGATGTTGGTTTATTATATGGAATGGAACCGGGATCAACAGAATTGTGAGTAAAAATTTTCCAATCATTAGTTGCAGGATTAAACCTGTAAAGCCCATTTAAAAATGTAGAAATCCATATAAACCCATTACTATCTTCAAAAATATCCATAATGGCAATTCCTGCCAGCTCATTAATTCGGGTGAAATGATTCCTATCCTCATCATACAAATCCACACCAGATAAAGTTCCAATCCATAGAAGTCCTTGCCTATCTTTACAAAGTGCAAATGTGCTGTTTTGAGTAATTGAATTTGTAATGTTGGAATGAGTATATGTTACTAATTCTCCAGATATGAGATTATACTTATTCAAACCTTTTGTATAGGTTGATATCCATAGGAAATTACCATCCTGTAAGATTGAATGAATATTTGAATACAACGTTCTAAGTGGAATGGGTAATGGTAGAAAAATATTGTTATTTGGATCAAATAGGTTTATACCTCCATCCTCTGTTCCAATCCAAATATTTCCGTTTGGAGCACTACAAAACTCCCTTACTCTTTTCCCTTGTAAGCTTTGCTCATCTAAGATAGGAAAAAACAAATCGAAGTTGTTATATATATTTGTATAATAATCTACTCCTCCAAAGTAAGAGCCAACCCATATTCCATCGTCCTTATCTTTAAAAATTGAATATACTGCATTATCAGATAATGAGTTAGGTAATGATGGATTATGTCGAATGTTAACTACTTCCTCTGTTAATCTGTTATATATATATATACCAGATTCAGTTCCAATCCATAATGTGTTGGAGTTTACTTTTTCTATGGTTCTTACAAAAATTTGGTTACCATAATCATCTTTTTCAAGTAATATTCTATGAGTCTTATTAATAGTGTTTATTTCTATCAAACCCTTTTGTGAGCTGCCAAACAGCAAAAGATTATTCTGGTCTGAAAAGACAGCCTGTATTTCACCTGTATTGTAAAGTAATTCTTCATCATCAACTAAATTGAATTCAGTTATCTTTTCAGTAATTTTATCTATAAATAAAAGTGGTGAAGAGTATCTTAAAACCCATACACCACTGTTATTAGTCGGATACAGACTCACCATCTTCATTCCATCTTCTACAATTGGTATTGGGAATAATTTTAATTCATCATCTGTTATACTATAGCAAAAAATCCCTTTACCCTCTACCGACATCCATATATCACCATCATCATCAGCAACCATTTCGGTTACCACGCCATGTACCGAGTAATTCTCGGGAGTATATTTATCAAAACGATGAAAGTGTTCTTGATATATATCATAGATATAAACACCATCTTCTGTTGACACCCATATATTATCATTAGAATCCTGTAATATTCTATGAAAAACATTATCACTCAAATCACTATCAGTTGAAAATTTAAATAGTTTGAAGTTTGTCCCGTCAAATCTGTTTAATCCATCCTTTGTACCAAACCACATAAATCCAAGATTATCCTGGAAAATAGAACGTACAGTATTCTGAGACAAACCATTATCTGTATTATAATGCTTAAATGAATAGTCATTATTTGCTAATACAGATACACAGTTTATCGTATATATGGTAAAGAGTAATAAAATTAAATATACTTTCGGTCGAAACATTTAAACAGAATAACTGATAGTTAATAAAATTAATTAGAGTGGCCTGTTAATTCTTTAATGGCGTCTACCTCCTCTTCTTTGTAAGGTGATCCATCTTTGCGGAATATATCATGAAACCAAAGTTCCGGCTCACTCCCATCTGTAATTGGCGTATCCCATGCGTAAATTGTATTTGTTTTCCCAGCTACTAAACCCCAATTATACGCTCCAACATTTTCATTTTTAAGTATAGGCATGGTGTTTTGAAAAGTGCTATTTCTACTACGTGCCATATATTCGGTACAAATTAATGGTTTTTGAGTTAAACTGCGTAGTGTATCAATATACCACTGATGATTGGTAGGATCACCATAATTGTGATATGTAATTACATCTGAATTATTTATCTGATATTCAGATATCTCATCTAAATCCCAATTCCAAACACCAACAGATAATGGTTGCGATGGATTGATCTCTCTACCCCACTCAAACACATTCTCAAGTAATGGCATACTCTTGTTTCCATAACCCGAATTACCCGGCTCGTTATATAAATCCCATAAAACAATTCTATTATCGTTTGAAAATGTAGTTAGAATATCCTTTACATACATTTCAAGATTCTCAATCATTTCAGGATTAGTATGAATAGAATCACCTGGATCTTGTAACCATCCCGAGTTATGAATACCAGGCTTAGGATTTGGCTGAAGACCTGCCTTGTAGGTAGGAGTCCAACAATCATCAAAGAAAACAAACAGAGTAGAAATACCATGCTTATCAGCTATATCAAGATAGTTGTTCATTCTGCTTTTAAATCCTTCCGGGTCTGTTTGCCACGCTAAATGATGCAAATATACACGCATTGAGTTGAATCCAATGTTTTCTGCAAAACCCAATTCTCTGTCAATAGTTTCCGGATCAAATGTTTCTGCCTGCCACATTTCTAATTGATTAATAGCTGTACTTGGTATAAAGTTTGAACCTCTTTGCCATTCCCACTCACTATACCATTCATTTGCCTGCTCAGTAATCCAAACATCTCTGATTTTATTTTTTTCGACTTCATTTTGTTTTACTGACTGATTGCAAGAATTAAAAAAGAAAGAAATATACAGAAATATCGATAAAATATACAAGTTCTCTTTCATTTTCTTTAGTTTTAATAATTATTACTTCTAAATGATTGCCATATAGGGAATGCTGAAATTCTTAATCGAGCTGCTCCCATAGGAATAAGAATCAATTCATCTATATTTTCTTCAAACCGTTGTTCTTCTTTTATGGGTAGTTCAGCCGTTAATCCGTTTTCATCTATCTCCCAACCTATTATCTTTTTCCCTTTAGTTCTTATTTCCAAAGGTACACTTTCAACTGTAAAAGGATGATTGTTTGATGGCCATGTTTTGAATCTAACATCAAAATTCTTTTCTAAGGGTAATGAATCATCAATTACCAAAGCATAATTCCAGTCATCCCCTGGGTATATCTCATAACTTGGCCATTTCTCAGGGTCTGCTTTTTTCTGCCATTTAGAGTCACCAATAGCAGTTTCAATACTACTTACCTTTTCATAATTTTCTTTCAATTTAAGTGAAAATGTAATCGGTCCATAATTAATACTTCTACTATCTTGGTTTGCTTGCCATATAGATTGTGATAATTTCATAGGAATGTTTAATACAATCTCATCACCATTTCTCCATTCTCTTTCAATTCGTAAATATTTACCGTTCACCAATTCTGCAGATAGTGTTTCTCCATTTAATATAATTGACGGATTGACTGTCCATGTTGGAATTCTTAAATAAAAAGGAAAATTCACATTACCGGAAGTATTTATTATAAACTTCACAGACTCTTCGAAGGGATAATTTGTCTGCTCTATTATTTCAATGGATTTTCCATCTGCTACCGTTATGTTTGCAGAACAGGCACCATACATAGCTACAGCAACACCTCTGTCAGCAGTAGCTAAAACCAAGTGTTCAATATAATAGGGCCATCCCTGACCATGGTTATGTTGGCAGCAACGACTACTGAAAGGATTCATAGCTAAAAACGGTCCACGGTTATCTATACCGGGATGATGATTTCTTGAATCACTAATTGTTTGATTTGGTGAAGTAATATATCTGAGTGATTTCAAGTCGGGCATCATAGAAGCCGGATATGAATTAAAAGCAACATCTTCACAATGTTCCGCCCAAAAAGGGTCGCCGGTTAATCTGAGTAATATTTCATTTGAGGCCATCTGCTCTACAAACCCGCAAGTCTCTGTTCCTTGCCGTGGATCTATATATCCCATCCTTGCATTTTCGTCTGCACCAAACATTCCACCGGGAACTTGTCCAAATGTATTTCTAATCAAATGATGTACATTATATGTAGCGAGTAAGTCGGCAGAATCTTTTGAAAGCATATAATAAGAAGCAGGCTCTCTGAAGCTTTGTGCAATGTTCACATTATGCCAATTGGGCAAAGTAGATCGTTGACTCCAGTTTGCTGTATTCTTGTGAGTTTTTTCAGCCAAATCAAGTAAAAAATCTTCTCCTGTTATATTGTATAACCAATAAACACTAAGTAGATTATCTCCACCTCTGCTGTTTTCCCAGTAGTCTTCAAGAAACATGTCATCAGGTAAATTTTGTTGCCATTTAAAATAATTGCTCATTAAATCAATTACCCTTCTATCTCCTGAGTATTCGTAATAAGATTGCAAACACCAAATCATAATCATGTTACCCCATAAGTCGGGTTTACCATTCTTTTCGATGTAAGGACCAAAATAACCATCTCCGCGCTGACTGTTAAGTGCTGCCTCCAACCATAATTTAGTTTCTTTAATCATCTCTTCATCATCCAGAATGTATGCCATATTGCCATAGCCTTTTAGCCAGTATGGAACTTCCTCCCAACCAAAGTCTGTACCGGTTCCTAACCAAGCATTATTCTCTTTATCAAGCCAAGCACTTATCTCTCCCAGTTGTCCGTTTAATCCCTCTTTTTGTAATTCCAAATGTTTCAACAACCACCCGGCAGGTTTCACATCACCTACAGGTAGTTTGATAAAATTCTCCTGCAGTAATGGTGTACGATTCTGGATATAGTTAGGGTTAACTTCGTCAGTTGCAGGTCTGTCAACAATAGTTACTTCAATGTTGTTCTGTGATAATAAAGATCCAGAAAACAGAAGTAAAAAAGCAATAAATATAAGTACTGTTTTTTTCATTATAACTTTTTATTTATGGAATGGACTGATGATCGGTATCCCGTATTCTATACCAATCAACTAGTTTATCTTTATGAGGTAATTTAAATAACAACTCAGACGCTTTCTGCTGGTACCAGTAAGCAGTTGAGGAAAATTTATATTCACGTGTATGTTCGGGCGGTCGTGGTGATTGAAACATCATCACAAAACTCTTATCAAAGCAGATAACATCATTTTCATGAAAGCGATACATTGATATCATAGAACGTAAGGCATCTTTTAATGGGACACCGTGTAGAGGTGCATTAAATTCACCATCTCTGAAATACCATCCACCATTAAAATAATCTTCCAAACCGGTACCCACAATTGAAGGAACTTTTTGTTCGAAGTTATCATCTATGTAAATATATTCCGGAGCTTCCAGATATCCTAAATAGTTTGGTAGCCAACTCTGCATCGACAAACAACATCCAACAAAATGACCCTTCCCTTTTGTTTTTATAATATATTGCGGCTCAGAACCTGCATTAGTTCCGGCATTATACATACAATGCAGTCGTCCCGCATTATCAGGTAAAACATCGTATGAAGTATAATTGGCATTCAGAAACAGATGAGGTATTGACTTATCATGCAAATTTTCAACTTCAATTTTAACTTTATTAAAAGGCATTGGTAAATAGCAGTAAAAACCTCCACTTGACATTCCCAAGTATTTAGAGACATAATGTTTAAATTCGCAATGCCCTATTCCAAAAAAATCACCGATTGGTGCTTCTACCGAAGGAAAATCATTATCATCCCAATAAATTCTTAAAATCAGTTTCTTTAAGATTGATGTATCAGGCCATTTTTCTTCGCGAACATCCCAGTTTTCCCAAAACCAACCAGACATAGTCATCCATAATCGAGTAATGATACCCGGTTTGTTATATTGAGCGATTATTTTTCTCTCTCCAGGTTGTATGGGAAAAGCCTTTTGTTTAGAATCACTATTAAAAGTTGTGAGTTGCCCCGATTTGGTATTTCTAATAGAAAAAAGAGGCAAATATTCAGTTACTGGAGCAGTTTGATCTTCAATTTTAGAGTACTTATTATTTCCAAGTACTCCTAATGTTGATGTACCTGCAATAGCACCTAAAGTCATTAGAGCTTTACGTCGTGACTGTCTGCTTGCCTCTTTTTCTTTATCCATATATTAAAATATTAGTAGAATAAATTACTCATTTATTTTATATTCCAACAGTTTCATAAAGTAACCACCTACAACTGAACGAGCTTTAAAGTTCATTCTTTCAGCTGTTTTAGTATCATGCCAATCACTTATTGGTACACGCGAATGAGTTTCATCAGCATATTTATAAATAAGATCAACTAATGCTTCAAAATCATCTTTTTCACCCGTTAATGTTGCAGTCCACATAACCCAGTCTGATTTTGTATATGTAGCTCTACTATCAAGTGGGAGTCCATATTCATTTTGCTTTGTTCTGTAATAAGCCATCTCTTTCACCACAATTTCAGGGTCAAAGATATTAAATCCTAATAACTTATCCCAAACAATATTATACTTCTGACTCCAAGTTCCAGATCGATCGAATGTTAATTTATAATGATCCCCATCTTTAGCCATCTTCTCCCACTTTACTGCCATATCTTTAGCTATCTGCATATATTCGTTTGCTATATCAGTTTTACCCTGCATTTCTGCTAGCTTGCCATAAGAAGCAATACCCATAATAGCCTTTATAGATAGGTTTGCATTATGAGCTGAATGTCCTGCAAAATCATCAGTATTAAGCTGATTATCCGGATCAAGACCTTCTTTTACAAGATAGTCTGTCCAAGTTGTAAGAACATCCCAATGTTGAGCAGCATAATCTGCATTACCTTCTACTTTTGCAATTGCTGCTGTCAATATTAACATATTACCCGATTCTTCAACAGGCATATCACCTCCATAGGTTTGTCCATTAGCAAGTGGATATGTACCAACATCATGAGCAGCAAAAGGCTTTGTCCATTTTCCACTTTCACTATAGTAGAATATTGGATTTTGCATTCCCTTTACTAGATCTGGATTATATATTAAAAATAGTGGTGAAGAAGGATAAGTAATATCAACTGTTCCTATCGATCCATTACTATTATTTTCTTTAGATAAAAACAATAGGGTTCCATTTTCATCCTTCACAAGTTTATGAGCTGATACAGCCTGTCTGTATACTAATGCGCATAGCTCAGCATACTTTTTACCACCGGCTTTTAATGCATCATCCATTATGCTTCTGTTGAATTCATCACATCTTTTCATTATGGATGAGTATTCATTTACTGCCTTATTAAATGCTTGATAAATATCTACTTCACCATTATTTGTCCAGTATCCTTTAAGATTTTTCTCAAAATACTGAATTGAATATATATCATCATATCCAAGCATGATGTATCCGGTGGTATTATCAGTTGATATTTCTCCTAAATCTTTACTATAAGCTAGAACTGACATATTCTCGTTCATCTTGTCAGATAAGTTTTCAGCTTTAGCAGTTCCAACTGTTCCGGTTGTTTGGAACAGTTTTTTAACATTCCAATAGTCTCCAAAATTTAGAGAAGACGACTGTTCATTTTGACCTGCCATGTAGAAATACCCCCAGTCAATTCTAACATCATCACCTCTCTTTTCAAACATTGGTTGTTCAATAGTGCCGGTCTTTAGAAATTTCAAATCATCTTTTTCTATCATTTCAAAGTTTACAGGTTGGCTGTCATTATGCACAGCCCATTGAGGTGTAGCTTCAAAGTATATTTGTACTTCATGATTTGCTTCATCTTTTGAACGTACTTGATATGAAATGTAACTAACCGGGCGTGAAACTAATTCTAAATCATCTAAAAGAAGCGGTGAAGTGAAAATTAAATCTAACTCAACCGGTCCACAATCAAAAGTGTAGATTGTTTGTGTGGGTAAAACAGAAACAGATTTTTGAACAGCAGTAATAGTTAATGCTGCTTTCTCCGGTTCATTTTCATATAGACCAAAATCAACATAACCACCTCCGGTTCTATTGTGACCATGGGCAGTAATAATATTTTTACCCTTTTTAAGTAATGCTTTAATATCATCTGTAAGTGGTTCTTGAACATTGAAGTTCCAAGAATAATTTGTTCCTACAACCTGCTCCCCATTTATATATAATTCAAATATATCATCATGAGAATAATGAAGATAAATATCTCTACCTTCAAGATCTTCCTCTAAAATAAATGTTCGGCGAATCCATATATCATTTGTATCCCATAACGTAGATAGGTTTGGTTCATTACGAGTACCAAAAGCTGACAATCCTGTTTCCCAAGAACTATCATTAAAATCTATTGACTTCCAATCTCCTCTGGGTTGATTAAAAGTATATTTACCTTCCCACTTCTCTTCATGGACTGTTGGTAAAACAGCCTTTAATGGCAAACTTTCAACTCCCATAAATCTATAAACTTCTCCATCAACCCTTAGGGCTCCAAGTAATGGAAACTCTTTTTCAGTCCAATGCCTCACTTGATCATCGTATAAATTATCGACATTTGACCAAGCATTAAAATATGGATCAATAGTCACCAATGGGTATGATGGTGCACGTAGATCTGTTTTAAGATCGGTAGATATAACGGGACTATTTTCCGTTGAAATAACACAAGAAACAAGAGTGAGACAACAAACAAATATTTTTAGAATATTAAATCCCGATTTAACCATGGCTTTGATATTTAATTTATTATTCAAAAACAAGTGAGGTCCAGATAATTTTCTGAACCTCACAAAGAAATATTCTTAATTACTTAATTTTAATTACCTCTGAATAAATTGCCTGATCTGCTCCAGCAGTTCTCACACCAACTCTTGCATAAAGTGCTTTTGCCGTGGCAAACTCTTGGTTTTCTGATAAATCCATTGACAAATTTAATGCACCTGCTTCCAGACCTCTAAAATCCTGTCTGCCAATATAAGCTACATCATCAACAAAATGAGTCTTACTAACCAATAACATTACATAATCAATATTTTCGGTTTGCACAACCTTATTAACTGTGAATGTACTACTTAACACTGAACCACTCAATGAAATGTTTGCATTAGATATGGTAAAGTAGGGTGTAACTCCAACATCTATAGTTGTAGATCCTTTCACATTAATAATTGTTGTATCACGTGAATTAACCCAAGGGCCATTTTGATTTCTTGTTACTAATTTATATTCACCATCAAAAAGCAGAGCTTTAAAAGTTCCATCCTGTCCAACATACACAGGGATATTGTCTCTTAATTCATAGCCATCCTGGTATAGTTGCAACTGAATTGCCTCACCTGTTCCACGTAAACCAAGTGTCTGCCCGTTATATGTAACCTTGCCATGGAGTTCCGATTGTGGAGCATCGTAGTTATCTAATCCACAAGCAGTAAAGACTATTAACGACAAGAATAATATTATAAAGTATTTATTTTGTATCATAATTTGTTCTATTTTATAGATAATACACACTCTTTATTGATAAGGATTTCTAACCAATTTAGGATTATTATTTATCCAACCCTGATCAATGAAGTTATAATAATTTCTCAATTGGAAATGACGAGGGAAGGGTGACATATGAATTTTTACTTTGTCAAATATCCATTTTCCATGATTAGGATTTCCAGGATCGTTAACAAGATATGGGAATAGACCCCATTGTTGTGCATTAGGATCATCTTGAATTCCATTCCACACCTGATCAGCTAATCTCCAGCGTTTCAAATCCCAGTATCTATGATCTTCAAAAGCAAACTCAACTCTTCTTTCCTGTACAATATCATCAAATGTCATCGAGGTGAGTAATTGTATTCCTGCTCTTTCTCTAACCATGTTTAGGTATGAAAGCGCTTTTGCAGATTGGCCAAGTTCAAATGCTGCCTCAGAAGCAATCAAAACAGCTTCAGCAAATCTAAATCTAGGAAACCACATCTCACTTCTCCTACCTCGAGTTGAAGCAGCGGGAGTCTCATCCAAAAATTTACGGAAGAAAAAACCTGATTTGTTTACATACTGATCATTCGACTGATTGGGACCGTTAACTGAAGTTATAATAACTCCATCATCATCAGTATTACCAGGAGAGCTTGTAATAACATTCCATTCACCATTATCTAAATACTTTTGTCCTGCTTGTAATACTACTGGCATACCTTTGAATACAGCACCCGGATAAATTATACTTCCCCATAATCTTGGATCTTTATTTGCAAACGCATCTTCAGGATTATCATAAAAGATATAATTACCGCTGTTATCTCTAATGTTTATTTCGCCATCCCTATCGTTAATATACTCAAAATCTTCTACAAGATTAAGTATCGGACCAGCATACGCACGGTCGATATCTTCAGCGTGAGAAGCAGGAATATTGATCTGTGTGAAACCATTAGTTTGTCCCGGATACTTATAATCACGTGCCCAAATCACCTCTTTGTTGTTTTCCTTAACAGAAAGAGCTTCATAAAAACTTCTACCTAAATCATCTGGTTTTGATATCTGCAATTCATACATTTCACCATTTATTACCTCTTCTGCAGCAGATAATGCTGTTTCATAATATCCACTTGCAAGATTTGCAGGGATACCTACTTCACCACCGGGTGTTGTTATAGGACTTGTCATCTTATTATTGTAGTTGGCAAGTGATCCTGCATAAACTGCAGCTCTGGCTTTTAGCATTAAAGCAGCCCATTTATTTGCCCTAGCAGCATTAACAGTTGGATCAGTTGGTAGCATGTTTTTAATAGCCTCACACTCAGAAATTATATAATTATAAATCTCTGCCTCAGTTGATCTCGGATACTGTAAAGTTGTTATATCCATGCCTGGAGTATATTCAAAAATATCATCACCAATTATTGGCATTCCACCCATACCTCTTGCCATATTAAAATACAGCCATGCTCTGATAAAACGAGCTTCTCCTTCCAATTGGTTCTGTGTTTCAGAGTCTAACACTTCCGTTTCGCGTACTCCTTTCAGAAACTGATTAAGGTTTCTCATCAAAGTATAATCATACACTCTCCAGCGATTATCTTCAAATCCCTGACGATTATCAGGTCCGCTATCAGATCTAGAGGCTTCATCTAAAATGGTATATGAATATGAGTCGTCTATATGCTGTCCCCAAGTAATTCTACCATAGAAATTTGCCAGAACCGATTTAATCATCACTTCATCACCGAAAACTTGATCATCAGACAATATTGTATCCGGTTCTCGCTCTAGGAATTCAGAACAACTACCCAGTGTAAAAAGCATTAATGCTAATACAATAAATATATTTTTAATTTTCATAATCATTTAGAATTTAACTGTTAAACCAATATTTACAATCCTAGTAGTTGGATATGCTAATCCATTTGTATCCTGGATTTCCGGGTCAACACCAATCAAATTAGAGATACCAAATAAGTTTTGCCCTGCAACATAAATTCTCAAATCAGATAATGCTGCTTTTCCAACAATTGATTTTGGAACATTATAACCAAACTCCAAGTTTCTTACTTTCAAGTACCTTACATTTTTCTTCCAGAATGTACTATTCCAGTAATTACTGTGGCTGCTATTACCAATCAACAACATTGGGAACTTTCCGGGGATTAATTCACTATTAGCATCCCATATATCAGCCAATCTCCAGGTATCTTCCATATAAAACTCCGGATTGTTACCACCATCATGGAATGGATTTCTTTGTTCCCACTCCTGATACCAAGTAGATAAAGCACCTCCGGTTAAATCAAATGCAAGATCAAATCCTTTCCATCCAAAGTAGAAATTAAATCCAAAGTTAAATATTGGTGTAGAATCCTGACGGTAACCAATTGGACGTTCATCTAACCAGTTAATAGTTCCATCACCATTCACATCAACGTATTTTACATCACCGGGACGCAATGTCTTATTACCCTGTCTGTCGTTATCAATAGGCCATGAAGCAATCTCTTCCCAATTCTGGAACTGTCCATCTGCCTCAAGTCCCCAATTCAAATAACCATAGCGCTGTTCAATTGAATTTCTATACACATTCCATGAGTTACTAAAACGTGGCTTATATTGTTCCCAATCGTAGAATCTAGCATAAGTAGCATTCACACCAATAGAATATGTCAAATCACCTGCAACGTCATTCCATTTTGCTAATATATCATAACCCATATTCATATCTGAATTCAAGTTTTCTCTCGGAAGACTAAATCCTACTTCTGACGGTAATAATATATCGTATCTTGAAGCCGGTAAACCGGTTCTTTTTCGTCTGAAAAAGTCAAATGACCCTGTAAGTTTACCATTATAAAAACTAGCATCTAAACCCACGTCAAGAATTTCTGCTTTAATCCAAGATAAGGTAGTAACAGGCAAACCACGTGGAACAGTACCAATTGTATATTTATTATCGATAACAGAACCACCATTTTTATAAGTATATCCACCCATATAATCAAAAGCATTATATCCACTGACATTATCATCTCCTAATAATCCATAAGATGCTCTGATCTTGAAGTCTGAAAACACATCAGTTAAACGACTGTCACGCCAGAAATTCTCTTCCGACAATCTCCATCCAACAGATCCTGAAGGGAAAAATCCCCATCTGTGATTTGGTGGAAACTTCCATGATCCGTCATACCTACCTGAGAATTCAACTAAATACTTTCCTGCAAAATCATAATTAAATCTACCCAAGAAACCTACACGTGCTTGTGTATTATTACCCACATCATCATAAGTATCCATCGTTTCATAATCAATCAAATTAAGTGCATTAGATGTAGGAATTGAGTGCACCCATGTAGTCGGTGTATCCCTCTTAATTGTTTCTGCACCAACTACAGCTGCTATATTATGAAGTCCAAACTTTTTGTCATAGGCAAGCTGAATGTTAGTTGTAACATCTTCTGTATAACCTTGTCTTCTTTCACGCCAAGGGTTATTGTTTTCAAAGATTACCGGATATGTATCAGTATCATCGTCATAACCATATAATTTATATGTATACTCATGATTATCTAACTTTTGATTTGCTAAAAAATAACTGAAAAGTGCTTTCGCTTTTAATCCATCAAAAATCTCATACTCTGCATTAAAATTCAATTGAGCAACCCTCCAAGTATCTTCAAATTTTCCTGCTGTGTCATATGTAAGCCAACCAAAGTTTGTTGCCGGGTTTGTTGATGTAAGGGTAGGATAAAGTGGGTTATCATTTGCAAAAGGTCTTCTGGTAGGTAAATTCCTATATGTACCAAATCTTGGCATCCAATAGTCATCCGCTTCCGGAACACCTGGATTTATTCTTTTTTCAATACGTCCATTCATACCTCCACCTATTCTGAAGCGGTCTGAAATATTAGCATTAACATTCATCTGAATGTTGGTTCGCTCAAAACCACCATAATTTACAATCATAGCATCCTGACGGAGATTACCAACACTAAGATAATAGTTTATGTTTTCTGAACCACCTGAAACATTAGCATTAACATATGTTTGAGGTGACACTTCCCATATAAAATCATACCAATCAAATGGAACATACCCTTTTTCAGTTCCTTGCTGCCATTTTTGATAATCTTCCTGTGAGTAAGTATAGTTTGTGGCTCCCTGAACAGTTTGTGATTGAATATAATTTTTTACATAAGTTTCTGCACTTGCCGGACGGGGAAATGCATACAAACTTTGCCATCCATAATAAGTGTTTAATGTAACAGTATTTTTAGTATTTCTTGTACCCCTTTTGGTTGTTACAACAACAACACCATTAGCCGCCCTTACTCCATAAATAGCAGCAGATGCATCTTTCAAAACAGAGATAGTCTCAATATCATTAAAGTCGATATTATTAAATTGACCTGCATCAGATTGAATACCATCAATTACATAAAGTGGCGCACCCATATTCCTGATCTGAATATTTGTAGACGCTCCGGGACGACCATCAACCTGACGTGAATTTATACCTGGTATTTTTCCCACAAGTGCTCCCGAAGAAGTTGATGCTTGTGATCTACTTATATCTTCAGCTCCAATAACAGAGATTGCCGATGTTAAAGACTCTTTTCTCTGAGAAAGTCCAAACCCAGTTACAACTAATTCGCTTAGAATCTCAGTATCTTCGGATAATACAATTTCAATATTTGTCCTTCCATTAACATTAATTCTCTGATCTGTCATACCCACATAAGATACTTCTAACACAGCATTTGGTGAGACATTCGATAAACTATAATTCCCATCCATATCAGTGATTGTACCAACAGAAGTATTCATAACCTTTATAGTAACACCTACGAGAGGCTCTCCCAAAACATCTCTTACAATTCCACTCACAGTTAAGTTTTGAGCAGTTATACCAAGGGCAAGAATCCACATGAAAGCGGAAAGCAAACCTTTGCTGAAATTAAAAAAACTTTTCTTTTTCATTCTTTCATTTTGTTTAGATTATTATAGATTTCATAAAATAATTTGAATATAAATTAATATATCATTTTTAGTTTATGTGTATGTTATGTGTTTCCATTGCAGGTATTACATATTCTGAATTTATAAATAATTCCTCCTTTCCTTTTAAAATTTTAAATCCGACTGAACTTATATACATATTTCTTGGATGAATCAATGAATCACTTTGATGTGCGTGAAACACTATTTTCAAATCCCCTTTTTTGTCTATAAACATAGAGCTATGTCCAACTCCAACAAGATCTCCAGGCTTTTGAAGTAATGGGTTATGCTCATACTTAGACCACTCACCCATTATATCCGTTGCTGTAGCACATCCAATACCATAAAACTGACTTTCATAACTGTTTGCAGAATATGTCATATAATAAATACCATTGTGTTTTATAACAAAAGCTCCTTCATTTACTCTTGGCCATACTTCTTCCCATTCCTGAGACACATGTATACAAGGATGCATTGTTTCTTTTTTTATTGTTTTAAGATCTTGCTCTAATTCTGCTACCCAGATATTTAAACCGTCATTAAATCTATCAAAAAAAATATATGGTGTTCCATCATCGTCAATAAATAACGTGTTATCAATAGTTTTCTCACCCTCAATCATCGGTCTCTGTTCATTTTGTACAAAGGGGCCCAAAGGAGAATCTGATGTTGCAACACATATATGCTCATCTGCAGAATAATACATATAAAACTTCTCTTTTACGAAATAGACCTCAGGTGCCCAGAACCATTTATCTCCATATGAATCATCTTTATGAAGAGCTAATCCATTTAAATCATTATTTACTTTTCTCCATGTTTTAAGATCACTTGAAATCATTACCTCAATTCCATCTGATGCACCGGTACCATATGCATAGTAAGTATCTTCAAAAAGCATAATAAATGGATCTGCTAACTGAACTAAATTAGCAGTATCGTTTGCACCATTATAAGAATGTGATGTTAAAAGTGCTGATAAAATTATTATAAGGTAAAATAGTTTTTTGGTCATCTTATGTTTTAATAGAGTTAGTTGTACAAAACTAAAGGAAAAACATATATAAAATTTAAATATTGTCTCACAAAATAACAAATATTGATCAAAAAAAACAAAAAGTATAAGAAAATGTAATCCTTAAGTACTACAAAAGGATAACATTTTTTTATACTTTAAAAGTAAAAATTAGCTCTTACCAGAATATGGCTTGATCTTCATCAGGAATAAGAGTACTCACGTTACGTTGCATTAGCATTGTACCCTTACAATGATATGGGAATACCATATTGCTACTTGAAACTGTGTCTTCGTACTTATAATCCATAGTTAATGTATAAAAGCGTTTAATGATATGAGGGCGATCAATATCCACTTCTTCTTTAATTTCATATGTGGGCTGTCCTAACACCTCAAATCCCAATTGAGGGTTATCGGCACTTAGAACTAACTTGCCTTTTTTCTGATAAAGAGTAGTACCTTCTTCAGCATTTGGATCATCAATTTCGGTAACTTCTTCAGGATCCAAAAACTCACATCTGATCTTAAAATCTCCACGATTCTCAGCAAGCTCTTCGGTGATACCTGCAAAAAAGAAAACGGTGTTTTCATCAACAACTCTGGTTTCACGTGTGGTTGCTGTCATATACTTCGTAGTATTGTCACCGAAATACACATACATACTTCCTGAGTTATATACACCAGAGTAATCATTAAACGGCATTACCCATAGTAGGGCTTTTTGGCGTCCCTTGTATGTGTTCATTGTATAAGAAGCATCCGGAAGTATAGTTAAAGGAAGTACCCATTTATCTACAAGATCAATTCCTGAAAAACGGAAATCGATATTGAAGTAGCCTATATCAGAACCTTCGGGAATACTGGAAGTTTTAGAATGAAAGCTATAAAAATTCTCTGGTAATTGCTTATAATACAGATCACTTCGTTCTGTATACTTATCAAAATTCAGATCATTAAGAGTGTCATTATCAACAGCAACTCTAACATTATAATTTATATTGTTTGTTTGTGACCCGCTCACAACAATTGGAAGCCTATAAGTAACAACCTCATTATTTGGATTATACCTTAGGTAAATAACTGAAACATCATCTCTGTTTATTGGTGCTTTTAAAGATACCATGCGTGTATATAATTCATCTTCCCACTCATCATTACAACCGGTGAAGATAAAAAGTGCACTAAACAAGATGATCAAATAAGAATAAAAATTTTTCATATTTTATATATTTATTTCTCTTTTGAAATGTAAATTATTGTTTATGATTAATCAAATGAAGGCCATCCCGGTGCTTGTGTCAGACGGGCATTTCTTCTTAATTCATTATACGAAACAGGCCAAAAGTATTTTCTCATCGACCAAGATGTCTGAACACTTGAAACAACTACCTGCTCATAGAAATATTCGCGGTACTCTCTTGGTACGGTGGTATTACAACCATAAATCATTTGGCTTTCTTCTTCCGGAGCATCTTTCCAGCGGCGCAGGTCATAATATCTTTGGTTTTCACCAAGAAATTCAATCTGACGTTCCCTCTTTAAATGCTTTCTAAACTCATCAGGATTGCTATAAGGGTCGCCCATACCTATTTCGTTAAAGTTTACGAGACCAGCACGAAGACGAACTGGAAGTACGGATGCTTTCATAGCCTCTACATCGCGTGAAATTGAGTAAGTCTCAGAATTATCCCATGAAGCAATCTGATATGAGCCGGTTAGTTCGTTCAATGCTTCAGCATACATCAAAAGGATGTCGGCATATCTTATGGCTGGATCAACCTTAGGGTAAACCGTACCATCTCTATAGCTTTCTTTTGGATTTACAAACTTCATCATTCCTATACCAGTAGGTATCCATTGATCGTCTGTACTCACAATTTTTCTTCCTTCATCTTCACCATAGTAATAGAATGTTTGGAAGTCCCTATTCTGTGCATCTCTAGCACTGGTGTTAGACCAGTTAGCACCATTAAAAGCAACTGAAGCATAGAAGCGTGGCTCACGGTTTGCATATTCTAACCATACATCTTTTCTTAGGAACGGATATTGACCATCATATTCTGTAAATCCTTTTAGGCTTGTGTTACGATCAAATGGTTTACCATCAACCATTGCATAAGCATCGGCTTGCTTTCCGGTGATACCGTGACAGTTCCAGCCACCTCCCTTGTTAACAGGCATTTGATGGCGTGTCATCGACTGAATTCCATACTCGTCATTTAACTGGTTGTCACCTCTCGAAAATATTAGCTCTGGATTCTCAGACACATATAAATCGCCATTAAACAATGCACGGTAAGAATCAAGTGGATCAATGTCAGACCATCCTCCCTCTTTAAATGTTTTTTCTGAATAAACAGGATGATAAGGAGGTTCTATTGTATGTGGGTATGCACCCCAAAGACCACCATTAAGACGTTTTGGTGCTGTATACAGTTCATATTTATTCAGCTTAATTACATCTAACGATGCTGCAGCAGCTTTTGCCCATTTCTCTTCATCATATTGTGCTGATATTAGTTGATTTCCCTTATCATCAACAAAATCTGCCATTTCAGCATTACCATTCATAAGTGGACTGGCACCGTATAGATATGCCTTGGCACGAACTGCTAATGCAGCTCCTTTTGTTGGACGTGATGCATCGCGTGTACTTCTATCGGTTTCAAGAAGTTCTGCTGCAAGCAACATCTGTTCTGATATATATTCAACACATTCATCGTAAGTATTCCTTGGAAGTGCAAGTTCAGAGTATGAAGACTCATAATTCAGACCTTCATCCGGTAATATCGGAATCGGACCATATTTTCTAAGCAACAACCAATAGAGATAACCCCTTATATAATATGCTTGACCTTTAAGGTCTAGATACATCTCTTCAGTGATTTCGGGCCCCGGATGTACATTTTGAATGAAGATGGATGCCTGGCGAATTCCTTCGTACGACTGATCCCATGGACGTGATATTAAAGCACCTACGTTGCCACTATATTGTGGACCATATTCACCAAATTTATAGTTTGAAAATGATAAACCTGCTCCGTCTTCTGTGAAAATCATATCATCAGAATAATTAGTTAGAGTAAATCTAACGTGTCCTACTTCCAAGTTGAAAGATAGTAGTTGATAATATGCATTTGCAAGCCACTCCTCGGTATAGTCTCTACTATTAAATATCCTATCGAGATCTTGTCTATCGTTGAAATATCGCTCTACATTTAAGTAATCAGAACATGCAGTGAAGAGAGTCCCCAAGCATATTAATATAGATAATAAAGTATGTTTTTTCTTCATTTGATTGAATTTTATTAGTTTAATTGATAACATTAGATATTGACTGTTACACCAAAGGTTACAGTTTTACCCAGAGGATATCTCATACCATTTGAACTTCCCATTTCAGGATCCCAAAGTTTGAAGTTTGAGAATGTTAGTAAGTTCTGACCTATAACATGAAATCTAACCTGATCCATGTAAAATATTGTAGTAAACTTCTTTGGTAATGTATAACCCATTTCAAGAGTCTTTAACCTTACATATGAACCATCGCGAAGCCAATATGTAGATGCACGGTAATTATTGGTGTTACCTCCATAGCTAAGACGTGGATATTCGGCATTAGGATCTTCATTTTCTCCTAAAATCCAACGATTTGAGCTTGCCATATCTTCAATAATATTACCCCATTCGCCATTAACAAAAGGATATACAGTGAACCCATCAATAAAAAAGTGAGATTTACCTGCACCTTGGAAATGTACATTAAAATCAAATCCATTCCAGTTAGCAGAAAGACCAAGTCCATATATAAGATTAGGTCTAGTTGTAGCTCCAATTGGTACTATATCGTCGTTATTAATTATTCCATCACCATTAATATCTTTGTACTTGATGTCACCTGGCATAATATCCTTTTGGTCGCCAAAATCTTGACGTGGGCTATTGCGTATATCTTCATAATCTTCAAACAGACCAAGCGCAATGAGACCTTTAGCTTGACTCACACGGTAACCTGTGTTGCGTAGGTATGGATAACGATTAACCATCTCATCGGCTTCAGTAATTTCGTTCTTACTGTATGTGAAGTTGCCACGTAGTTGCAATCCTACTTCACCTACTTTATGATCAAGCTTGAAGTTACCATCAAATCCGTTTGTTTTTACGCTTCCTACGTTGGCGGATGGGTTTTGACCCTGAATACCTACCATATCCGGAAGAAAAGAACGGACCATATAAATACCATCACGATGTTCGGCAAAATAGTCAACTGTAAATCCAAACTTATCTCCCCATAGATAAATGTCCATTCCTAAGTCATGTTTGCGAGCTACTTCCCATGTAACATTGTTTGATGATACACGTGTATAAGTTAATCCATTGTAACCAAATGCACTATTAAGATCTCCCCAGTTATAATAAAGTGCTTGATCGCCTGCACCGGTATTGCGATCATAATTACCATAATCAGCAAGATATGGGAAACGTGAAGATGAATTGTCAGTTCCTACCTCACCGTATGAATAACGTATTTTCAACATACTCATCCAATCGATATTATCTCTTACGAAACTCTCCTCAGCAACGTTCCATGCTGCAGAATATGCCGGAAAGAAACCAAACTGATGCCCTTTAGCAAAATTTTCTGAACCATTATAACCAAAGTTGAAATTAAGCAAATATCGGTTCATATATCCATATGAAAGATTCCCAGCCACACCTTGATGACGACGAGCAATACCTTCCATGATGTTATCTCCATAACTTGATGTATTTATATAGTTGTCGTGTGTATATTTAACAACACTTGCAATATTGTGGTTACCTATATCAGTTCCGTATGATAGTTCTGCTTCAACAAACTCTTTACGATCACCAAAAGCATTTGAATGCTGCTCAAGTAGTCTTTCTGGCACTAATCTATTAAATACTATTCTACCATCAGAGTCGCGTTGACGTTCCGCACGCCACATCTCAGGATTTTTGCGACGTTGAATATAGTTATGGTTATATGTATCATAACCAAATCGTCCAATAAACTTAAGACCCTCTGTTATAAAATGCAAGTCTTGTTGCAACGATATGTTTGAATTGATTGTATTTTGCCATACCTCAGCATATCCCGTTTGAGTGGCCACAGTCCAAGGATTATATTTATTTTCCAGCATTTCGCTTTCTTCACCTTGTATAACAGGCACATATCCGTTAGAATACATAACCGGCATTGTAATAGGATTATATCCAAATACCGAATTCCAAATATGGTCCGACGAGGCTCCTGCATGATTTGTTTTCTCTAATGCACCACCAATACCTACTTGTACAAGTGTAGTTTCGGTAATATTCATATCAATATTCATGCGATAATTATACCTTTGATAATTAGCATTAGTATCATACTCTTTCATTGTTTTGTCTACATGATACATACCACCTTCATCAAGGTAACTACCCGATAAATAATAACGAGCTCTTGAGCCTCCACCTCTTACACTTACTGAGCTTCGGTGAGTTGGAGCACCATCTTTAAGAAGAAGATTCATCCAGTCTACATTAGGGTAAATATCAGGGTCGAGCTGCTCATCAATCATCATTAGTTCCTGATTATTATATACAGGACGCTGATTACGTGATACCCGTGCTTCATTTGCCATTTTAGCATAAGTGAGCCCATCTACAAACTTTGGAGTACTTGTACGCGTAGTCCATGTGTATTCCGACTTACCTGTTACTTCCACTTTTCCATCGTTACCTCTTTTTGTATTTATGAGGATAACACCGTTTGCACCACGCGACCCATAAATTGCTGTTGCCGATGCGTCTTTTAGCACTGAGAACGATTCGATATCCTCAATATTTAGTTCGTCCATACCGCGTTCAAATCCATCAACAAGGATAAGTGCACTAGAACTTCCTCCAAAAGTAGATATACCTCTAATCCAGAATTCTGAAGTGTTAGATCCCGGCTGTCCCGAACGTTGCATTGCAAGAACACCAGCAACATTACCGGCCAATGCATTACTAATACTTGATACTGGTGTAGATAATGTTCCTACGTCTACAGTTGTTATTGCACCTGTTACGGTTACTTTCTTTTGAGGTCCCATACCGGTAATAGTAACAGCATCCAGTTCGGTTGCATGCGACTCTTTAAGTACTAAATTGAGCACCATGTCTTGGTCTTTAATCAAATGCTCTTGTGTTTCAAATCCTAAGTATGAGAACTCTAAATATTGAAATGATTCTAGCTGAATAGAGTATTCACCGTCGATATTAGTTGCGACACCTAATCCCGGTTTCTCTTTTACAATAACAGTTGCCCCAATAAGAGGCTCCCCCTCTTCATCCAGCACTGTTCCAGAGACCTGAACAGTAGTTTTTTGTGCGAAAGCACCTATAGTATATATAACCAAACATAAAATGGTTAGAATGTAATTCTTCATCTTTTCGTGTTTTATTCTTTTAATTGATTGATTTTATTAGGTCATTATTCTACAGAGATAGTGCGAATACGTTTGTTTTCACGATCAGCAACGTAGAATGTTTCTGTTTCTTCATCGTAACAGATACCTGTGGGCTCACGAAAACGTGCTGTTTCACGTGCTTCACCATCAATCCAACCCCATACTCTTCCATCTACACCAACACTACCTCGACCTGCAAATGTGCTTACTTCACCAGTGGGTGTTACTTTTCGTATAGCATCATTATGATGATCGCAAACATAAAAGTCGTAGATATCAGCTTTGCCTTCAGCTTCATATTGTTTGTTTTTCACAAATACACCTTGACGGGGACGATTGAAACGGGCCGAACTACCGGGTGCGTCTTCATAACCACTTTCTCCACCTAAATCGCCCACATGTAGAACAGAGGATACCATTTCCTTTGTTTCTTTATCATAAGCACATCTATATACACCATTAAATCCTGTTATATATACGTATAAGTCGTCCGGATGACGAAACATAAAGATATGATCAGATGAATTCGCTTTTACACTAAATAGTAGCTTACCATCCCACATTTGAGCTTGCTCATCAAACACCTGTTTGGCCTTATATACAGAAGAGTTCGACCATGTATTATAAAACTGAGCACCATCACTCATAGATACTGCCGAATAAGAGGTTTGAGCATATAAGTATGGATATACCTTACGAAAGCCCTCATTACGCACAGCGTAAAACATATGAGGCATTTGATGTCTATCATTCCAGTTTCCTCGACCATTATCATCTACAAAGAATAATGTATCGCGTGTAGGTGTATCAAATAGCATAGATTTTACATTCTGCACTCCTGCCTGACCTTTCATAAATACTGTTGAAACCTCTTCTGTATTTAGGTTAATCTTTCTAAGTGCTGCCATACCTTCTGAGTCGATACAATAGATAACTTTATTGCCTTCCTCATCGATATCAAACTCAAGCCACCATGGATTTTGAAATTCAGCTTCTTCAAATGAACCGTTTATAATGCTCGAAGAGTTTGTCTGAGGATCAACTTTCCCGATAAGTGTACTTACCAGCAGTGCTGATTGAAGATTAAAAGTTTCATCAAATTGGTGTTCATCAATAAGCTTATTACTCTTATCATTTATTCTTACAACTATATCACCCCTGTTAGATCGACGTGGCGCCATTACACAAATTTTGCTACCCGATGAGCCAATAACTGGTGCTGAGACTCCTCCTATCAGAACTTCAATATTTTCAATATCAGTACCAAAGTTACTACCTTCAATAAAGATAAGTGTTCGCACAGGTCCCTCTTTGGGATAAAAGTCTGTAAATAATACCGGCTGCGATGGATCGGCTGGTACGGCTTTTTTGTTGCCTTCAAAACCTCCATCTTGACTACAACTTGTGGCTAAAAAGCCTATCGCAATAAAAATTGCGACTAAACAAGCAGAGTACTTTTTTTGATAATTCATTAGCATTCTTTTTTGATAGTGTTATTAAATATTTAATATTAATTATTAGTAAAGTATAATTAGTTTATGTTTGGAGCATTAGAATATGTAAATATCCAGCATATTTATTTTAGAATTAATAGTATTAAAAAAAGATTATATAGTTAATTTAAACCTTAAATTTATTGATGATATAGAATATATTTATAGCATATTTATAGCGTTAAATTCCGCGCAAACCTACAAGATAGCATGTAGAAACACCCTCAATTATGTATCAATAAATAACAATTATGTATCTTTAAAAAAAGTAATTTATGTGCAATTTCCGTAACAGTATAGTACTCTGATGAATATAAAAAATCGAGTAGGAGGAAAACGAAGTAGTTTTCTACCTACTTTCGTTTTCCGACCTC